>Ga0247609_10000180_pt1 | contig 91989 bp, 104 predicted proteins | sample 172DNAGHGlowgp2_FD_193487 | JGI IMG/M metagenome (GOLD analysis project Ga0247609, IMG submission 193487) | Sheep rumen microbial communities from Palmerston North, Manawatu-Wanganui, New Zealand - 1728 DNA GHGlow gp2 | ecosystem: Host-associated > Mammals > Digestive system > Stomach > Rumen ...
TCCAACGGCTAAAGGAGAATCATCGGCTCGCAATGCGTTTTGACAAAAGAGCCGACCGTTTCTTCTCCTTCGTTCTTTTTGCTGCTATTCTTCTCTGGTTAAAATGAATTGTCCACAGTTCCTAGGGACTGGCGTTTTCAAAAAAATTCACGCGTGTTAAGATAGCATAGGGTGATTCAAATGGTTGAGTTCATTATCGGACGGGCGGGCGTCGGCAAAACCTTCGAGTGCCTTCAACGCGCCAAAAATCTTTTGCAGACCGAGCCGCTCACGACGCAAATAATTTTCTTGTTGCCCGCGTATCAGACGTATCGCGCCGAACTGGAGCTTGCGGCTTTGACGGGCGGTGCAGTCAACACGCGCATGAACAGTTTCAATCGCTTCGCGCGGCAGTTGCTTGACGAAATCGGCGGCGCATTGGTTCCGCGCATTTCCGAAATCGGGCGGCGATTGTTGCTGAGGAAAATTCTCCTGCGGCGCGACAAAGCCGGCGACTTGAAATTTTTCGTGCGGGCGGCAAAGCAACACGGCTTTGCAGAAATTTTATCGGACGGGCTTAAAGAGTTGCGAACCTATTCAATCGACGCCGAAAAACTCTCTGCAGCGGCAGACGCCGTTGAAGACGCCGAGCTGAAGGACAAACTGCGCGACTTGCAAATTTTGAGCGACGACTTCAAGGCGGCGTTGGCTGACAAACTCACCGACGACGAAAATCTTTTGGCGCGGGCGACCGAGTTCATGGAGCAATCGCCGTCAATCGCTGACACGGAAATTTTTATCGACGGCTTCATCTTCTTCGACCCGCAACAGCGAAATTTTTTGCGCAAGTTGTTCGCCTGCGCCCGCAACGTTACCGTGACTTTACCGATGGACACAAACTTGAACAGCCGCGAAAATCTTTCCGAGGTCGGCATTTTTTATCGCGCCTCTGAAACTTTACACACGCTGAAAACTTTGGCGACGGACGCTAAAGTCGAGTACAAAATCACGCGCCTTGACGCGCCGCGCAGATTCAAAGCCGAGCCGCTTAAAATTTTGGAGCAACGCCTGTTTAACTACGCGCCGAAAAAATTCGACGGGCACGCGGGCTTGAATGTCGTCGAAGCTGTCAATCGGCGGGCGGAAGTCGAATACGTTGCACGAGAAATTTTGCGGTTGGTCAAAGCGGGTTTCAGACTTCGCGACGTTGGAATCTTGGCGCGCGACGAAAAATATTTCGCGCTGATAAAACCGGTATTCGAGGCGCACGCGATACCGCACTTCGTCGACATGAAACGCCCCGCCATCAATCATCCGCTTGCCGAGCTGATTCGGTCGGCGTTGGAAGTTCTGCGCGGCTGGCGACGCGAATCGGTGTTTCGTTGTTTGCGGACGGGCTTCTTCGACGCGCCGCAACACGAAATCGATTTGCTTGAGAATTACGTAATCGAGTTCGGAATCAAGGGCGCAACGGCTTGGCAACGCGATTGGGATTATCGGCGCGTAAAGTCGTTGGACACGCCCGCCCGCCCCGCCGATTCGACGGAGCTGGAATTTTTGGAGCAAGTCAACGCGATACGCAAAAAAGTCATCGCGCCGCTGACAGCCTTCGCCGAACGCGTCAAAGATTCGGGCAAAGACGTCCTGTCGCTGACGACGGCACTGTTTGAGCTTTTGGAGTCATTGCACGTCCCCGAACACCTTGCCGAATGGTCGCAGGCGGAAGAACTGCGCGGCAACCTTGCGCTTTCACGTGAGCACCTGAAAATTTGGGACGACGTGATAAATCTGTTTGAACAAATCGTCGACGCGCTGGGCGAAGACACAATCACGCGCCCTGAATTCGAGTCAATAATCGGCGAAGGGCTTGACGCGCTGGAAATGTCGCTGATACCGCCAGGGCTTGACGAAGTTACGGTCGCGCAGTTTGAACAGAACTCTTTGCAAAATTCGCGGGCGATATTCGTGCTTGGCTTCGACGACGAACATTTTCCGCGCAAGGTCGTCGAAAAGCCGTTGCTCAACGACGCGGACAGATTGCGCCTTAACGAAGCGCAAACCGAAATTTCGTTGGGCGGACGCGAACAGGCATTGGCTGAAAAATTTTTGATATATCGCGGGCTGACGGAGGCGCGCGAGCTGTTGTATCTGTCGTACCCGCTTGCCGACGCCGAGGGTAAGAAAATTTCCGCGTCGAGCCTGCTGAACAAAATCCGCACCATTTTCCCGAACGCGCCGACGACTAAAGTCGAGCTTGACGTTTTGCAATCGTTGGGCAGTGAAATCTTCGCGACGGGCGAAAAAACTCTGTCGCCCGAAACCGCACGCAAACTCTACGCGCCGAACAAAAAAATTCGCGCAACCGTCACGCGCTTTGAACACTTCAACGAATGCCCGTTTAAATTTTTCGCGGGCGACGGTCTCAACCTTCAAGAGCGCGTCGAATATCAAGTGCAGGCCCCCGACATCGGCAACATCTTGCACGCGGTGATGAGCCGTTTCGGGCGCGACTTGCAACGCGAAAACCGCCCGTGGTCGTCCGTCAACAGCGGCGAACTCGTCGGACGCGTCGACAACATCTTGGACACTATAACGCCGCGCCTTCACAACAAAATTTTGCTCAGCACAAAGACGCTTGAACATCGTCGCGAGCGCATAAAAAAAGTTGCCGTCGAATCGTTGACGCGCCTGATTGACTTGGACAAGGCGAGCCAATTCCACCCGCAGATTTTCGAGAGCGATTTTCACAGCGACAAAACCTTCGGCGACACGACACTGAACGTCGTCGGGCGCATTGACCGAATCGACTTGAGCGGCGACGGCAAATATTATCTGATTATCGATTACAAGACGGGACGCGCGTCTTTAAGCCTGAAGAAAATTTATCACGGGCTTAGTCTTCAGTTGGCGATATACCTTGGCGCGGCGAAAACCCTCGTCGGCGAACGCGAACCCGGCGCAATGCTTTACTGCCTGTTGCGCGTGTCGAGCAAGAGCGGCAGAACCGATGCGGACGCGGCGACCGAAGGCGACAACGAACTCAAGATGCCGGGGCTGATTCGCATTGACGACGCGATTAAGAAAGCCGTCGACAGCACCGAAAATTTCGTTGACTTCAACAAAAAAAATCTCGTGAGCCGCGACGACCTGCAGGTTGTGATTGACTACGCCGAAAAACTTTTGACGACGACCGCCGAAAAAATTTTGAACGGTTGCATTGAAGTCAAGCCCGCGAAACTTTCAGCGGACGACGACGCCTGCAAGTATTGCCTGTACTCTGCGCTGTGCTCCTTCGACCGCGCCGACAACGACACGCTGACGCCCGCCAATCTCAAGAACGACGAAATTATCGCCGCAATGAAAGAATCGCTGTGAAAGAAATTGACAGCGCGATAAGTTTGCTTTATTATAACCGCGAAAATTGAATATGGATTGGATCGGGTGGCGCGAGCCTCAATAAGGAATTCGGTTGAAAGCCGAAGCGATCACGTCACCGTAACGACGAGCGAAGCCGCAATCATGTCACTGGGAATTTTTCTTGGGAAGGCGCGGCCAAGCGTTGACTCGGAGCCGGGAGAATTGCCCGATTGACAATCGCCGCTTGACCTGCGAGTGACGGGGATGGAGATTTCGGCACGACGTGTCTTTTATTTTGTTTCCTGTCTCTTCGGAGGCGGGAATTTTTTTTGGGGGTGACGTTTTGAATCGATTGGCGAATCGGCTTGCTCAAATGCTCGTAACGTTAATCGGCGTGAGTTTTTTGACGTTTTGTCTGGCGTACCTTGCGCCCGGCGACCCCGCCGCAATGTTGCTCGAATCGGCTGATACAATCGTTTCCGAAGAGGTCTTGCAGAAAACGCGCGAAGAACTCGGACTCGACAAGCCGTTCCTCGTGCAATACGGCAACTGGCTGGCGGGCGTCGTGCAAGGCGACATGGGTATGAGTTATTCGGCGAAAAAGCCCGTCGTCGAAAAATTGTCGGAGGGCTTCGTCGGGACAATCCTGCTTGCCTTCGTGACGGTCGTTTTCGTGCTGATAATCTCAATCCCGCTGGGCATCTGGTCGGCGGTGCGACAGAATGAGTGGCCTGATTACCTCGTGCGATTTTTTTCGTTTATCGGCGTGTCCATGCCCAACTTTTGGCTCGGATTGATTTTGCTGTACATTTTCGGGCTCAAGCTCGGCTGGTTCCCGATAGCAAGCTCGACAGTCACGGCGAAGGGAATCGTCCTGCCCGCGCTGACGTTGGCGATTTATCAGTCGACAAAATACGTTCGGCAAGTGCGTACGGTTATCCTCGACGAACTGCACCAAGATTACGTTGTCGGGGCACGGGCGCGCGGCTTGAGCGAATCGGCGATACTTTGGAAACATGTCCTGCCCAATGCCGTCTTGCCGCTGATAACTTTGCTCGGCATGTCAATCGGCTGGCTGCTCGGTGGCGTGGCGGTTATCGAAATCGTCTTCAGCTGGCCGGGCATGGGCAACATGGCGGTGCGTGCGATTATGATGCGCGACTACCCGCTGATTGAAGGTTTCGTGCTGTGGATTGCGATTGTCTACATGCTGATAAATTTTCTGGTTGACTTATCGTATTCGTATCTCGATCCGAAATTGCGAAAGGGGGAAGCGCGTTGATTGAAGTGTTCAAAAAAAATCGGCTGTTCGCAGTCTACAGCGCGGCGGTCGTGTTGATTCTGTTCGTGGCGATTTTCGCGCCGTATCTCGCGCCGCAAGACCCCTTCGACGGCAACATGCGCAACGTCCTGCAACCGCCCTCCGCCGAACACTTACTCGGAACAGACAAGCTCGGTCGCGACACCTTAAGTCGAATAATCGCGGGCACGCAGGTTTCGCTGTTCATGACGATTTGCCTTGTCGCACTTTTGGCGATTGTCGGTTCGCTCGTCGGGATAACGTCGGGCTACTTCGGCGGCAAAGTCGAAATGATTCTTATGCGCCTCGCCGATATGATGTTGGCGTTCCCCGGCGTCGTGCTTGCCATTGCGATAGCGGGTATATTGGGCGGCTCCGTCGTCAACACGATTCTTGCGCTGTTGGTCGTCGGTTGGGCGAAATACGCTCGGCTTGTCCGCTCGCTCGTTATCAAACTACGCAACAACGACTTCATTATCGCCGCGCAGGTCAACGGCACCAAGACGATTAATATCCTGTGGCGACACATACTGCCGAATATTTTGCCGATGGTCGTGATAACGGGCGCAATGGACATTGGCACGATGATGATGGAAATTGCGGGCTTGTCGTTCCTCGGCTTCGGCGCGCAACCCCCGACGCCCGAATGGGGGCTCATGCTCAACGAGGGACGGCAATACATTCAAACGGCACCGTGGCTGATGATTTATCCCGGCGCGGCGATTTTTATTGTCGTTGCAACGTTCAACCTTTGGGGCGACAGCTTGCGCGACGTGCTCGACCCGCGTCAACAATAAAAAATTTTTTGGAGGTCTTATCATGCGTTTCAAGTGGAAAAAATTTTTGGCAACGGCTCTCTGCGCGGGCGCGTTGTTCGTGACGGGTTGCGGCGGAGGCGACGGCGGCTCTTCGTCGACAAGCGGCGGCGACCCCAACGTCCTGAAAGTCGGCGTCACCAACTTTGCCGACACGCTCGAACCGACGCAGAATTATTTCGGCTGGGTTGTCATGCGCTACGGTCTCGGCGAATGCCTGACCAAATTCGATGAGAAAATGAATATCCAACCGTGGCTCGCCGAAAGCTGGCAGGTTAGCGACGATCACTTGACGTGGACGTTCAAAATCCGCGACGGCGTGAAATTCTCCAACGGCACGCCGCTGACTGCCGAGGCCGTCAAGAATTCAATCGAACGCGCCTTTGCGAAGAATACCCGCGCCGCGACGTTCTTTGAATACGAATCGATAACGGCGGACGGACAAAATCTCGTTATCACGACGAACAAACCGCTGCCGGGTATGCCGGGCTATCTCGCCGATCCGCTGTTTATAATAGTCGACACCACGGCGGAGGCTTCTCGCGACTTCAGCAAGGAAGGTCCCATTTGCACGGGGCCTTACGTCGTCGACAGCTTCGTTAAAGAGCGCGCCGTAATGAAACGCAACGAAAATTATTGGGACGGCGAAGTTCCCTACCCGACGGTTGAGATTCCCTCGATTGACGACCCGAATACCCGCGCAATGGCGTTGCAGAGCGGCGACGTTGATGTTGCCGTCAATATCGGCGCGGGCGACATTGATATTTTCAAGGGCAACGACAAATTCCACGTCGACGAAATTGCAAGCCTGCGCGTCGTGTTGGCAAGGCTGAATCAAAAGCCCGACCACATTTTGAGCGACCCGAAAGTCCGCGCCGCGCTGATTTGCGGTTGCGACCGCAAAACTTACAATGACGTGCTGTTGAAGAAAACTTTCATACCCGGCAAGGCTCCCGTGCCGCCTTCGCTCGATTACGGCTTCGACCAACTCAAAGACCCCAACGCTTACAATCCCGAACGCGCCGCGCAGTTGCTTGACGAGGCGGGCTGGAAAGATTCTGACGGCGACGGCATTCGCGATAAGGACGGACGCAACCTTGAACTCGATTTCGTCGTCTACAATTCCCGCGCAGAACTTCCGCTGTATGCAGAGGCCGTTCAAAGCGACTTGAAGAAACTCGGCTTTGACATCAAGATTAACACCGTCGATTACAACCTGATTGACGGCATGGGCATCAAGGGCGAATACGACCTGCTTATCTCGAACATCACGACCGCAAACACCGGCGACCCCGAAATTTTCTTGACGTGGTATTGGAAGTCGAACGCCGACGGCTCCAATCCGCAAAACGGCAGCGGCTACAGCAATCCCGAATACGACGCCAAGCTTGAACAACTCAGCTCCGAATTTGACGCGGCGAAACGTCGTCAGCTGATTATCGAACTGCAACAGATTCTGCTTGACGACGGCGCGTCGCTGTTCTTCGGCTACCCGCAGACAAATATCGTCAACGCCAAGTACGTCGACGGCGTTGTAATGTATCCTTCCGATTATTACTGGATTACCAAGCTGATTCGTCCTGCGAAGTGAGTGTGCTGAAATGTTGCTTGACGTGAAAAATTTGGCGGTGAGCTACGGCAAGAACCCCAAGCCGACGATTGCGGGCGTGAGCTTTGAACTTAACGACGGCGAAATTTTGGCGATAGTGGGCGAATCGGGCTCTGGCAAGACGACCGTTATCCGCGCGATTCTGAACGTGTTGCCGGGCGGCGGGCGCGTCTCCGAAGGCTCCATGGTTTTCGACGGCAAAAATCTTTTGGCACTCGACGCGGCGGGCTGGCGCAATCTGCGCGGCAAAAACATAAGCATGATATTTCAAGACAGCGGCAACATGATGAATCCCGTCCACACGATCGGCAAACAGTTCGTCGAATACATTCAAGTGCACAGCGACCTGGACAAGCAGGCGGCGCGCGACATGGCGATTGAAAAGCTGGAGCTTATGAACTTGCCCAACCCCGAAAATATTTTGAACTCGTACACGTTTGAACTGTCGGGCGGTATGAGGCAGCGCGTGGGCATTGCTATGGCGATAACCTTTCAGCCGAAACTGTTGCTTGCCGACGAGCCTACCAGTGCCCTTGACGTGACGACGCAGGCGCAAATCGTCGGCGAGCTGATGTTCATAACACGCGGGTCAGGCGCGGCAATGATTATCGTCACGCACAACATTGGCGTCGCGTCCTACCTTGCCGACAACTTGATGGTCATGAGCGGCGGGCGCGTCGTCGAATACGGCAAGACCTGCGACGTTATCAATCACCCGCAAGCCGACTACACCAAGACTTTGTTGGCGAGCGTGCCGGAAATCGGAGGGCGGCGGTATGTCTGAAATAATTTTGAGCGTCGAACACGTCACGAAGAAATTTCCCTTGAACGGCGGACGTTTCTTGACGGCGTGCGACGATATCAGCTTCAACGTGCGCAAGGGCGAGACCGTTGCCGTCGTCGGCGAAAGCGGCTGCGGCAAGACGACTTTGCTCAAGGCGATAATGAACATGCAAAAGCCCACGTCCGGCAGAATCGTTTTCCACGGCGAAGACATAACACAACTCACGGGCGAGGCGAAGCGGCAGAACTATCGCCGTATCCAAATGGTTTTCCAAGACCCGACTGCTGCCTTCAATCCCAAAATGAAAATCCGCGACATCGTTTGCGAGCCGTTGCTGAACTTCGACTTGATTTCGGCGGGCGACGTTGACGCGAAGGCGCGCGAACTTTTGACGCAAGTTGATTTGCCCGCCGATTTCGTCGACCGCTATCCCAACAACATGAGCGGCGGTCAGCGTCAACGCGTGGCGATTGCCCGTGCTCTTGCTCTTGAGCCCGAAATCATCGCGTGCGACGAGGCGACCAGCGCGCTTGACGTTTCCGTTCAAGACACGATTATCAAGCTGTTGGTCAAGCTTCAGCGCGAAAAAGGCATAACGTACATTTTCATTTGCCACGACATGGCGTTGGTGAGCCTGTTCAGTCACCGCGTCGCCGTCATGTATCTGGGTAACATTATGGAGAAACTCGACGGCGACAAACTAGACAAAGCCCGCCACCCCTACACGCGCGCCTTGTTGAAGGCCGTCTTTTCGACCGACCAAGAAAAGAATCAGTATATCGGGATTTTGCCCGGCGACATTCCGAGCCCGCTTAACATTCCGAGTGGCTGCCCGTTTCAAAATCGTTGCGAGTATTGCCGCGACCGTTGTCAAAGTGAAAAGCCCGCTTTCGCCGAGGTTGAGCCGAATCACTTCGTCGCGTGTCACTATCCGCTTTGACACCGCGTATTGACTTAAAATCTTTTTCGTGCTATCGTATGCAAAGCAATTTTGATTAGTTGGAACATGTTTTTAATCGAATAGAGTAGTTACATTCAGTTGGCTAAATCTTTCGAGGAGCGGCTTTCGAGCCCCTTGATGAGATTTAGTCAATTTTCGTTTACAGGTGTTGCGAGATGATTATCAAAAAGATTTTCAACAACAACGTAATCTTGACTGAAAATGAAGCCGGTCGCGAGATTATCGCAATGGGCAGAGGCATTGCCTTCGGGCGGCGCGTCGGCAGTAAAGTGCCCGCCGAAACCGTCGAACGAATCTACATGCTGTCGAGCAAGAGCATGATGGAAAAGTTTCAAGACTTGGTCGCGAGCATTTCAAGCGAATACTTGCAGGCGGCGAACGAAATTATCGACTGCGCGCAAAATATCCTTGGCGTCAAGCTGAACGAAAGCATTTACGTCGCGCTGACAGACCACGTTCACATGGCGGTTTATCGCCTGCGCAACGACATTGAAATCCGCAACATGGTGCTCACGGAAATTCAAAAGTTCTACGAAAAGGAATACCTGATCGGGCTTGAGGCGATTAAAATCATGAAGCGACGCTTTTCCGTCGCGCCGCCCGAAGACGAGGCGGGTTTCATTGCCATGCACATTATCGACGCGCAAATGGAATTCAACTTGCCGCTTGCAAACAAAATCATGCACTTGATTCAGGAAGTCACCAACGTTATCCGCATGACGTGCCAAGTCGAATTCGACAAAGACTCGCTGTCGTATTATCGGCTTGTTACGCACTTGAAATTTTTCGCCAAGAGGATTTTCACCGAAAAAGCCTCGCCCGACGAAATCGACGAAGAAATGAACTTGATGGTTCGCAAAAAATACAAACGTGCTTACGATTGCGCTGAAAAAATCGCCGAGCTTGTTTCGACGAAGTACCATTACGAATTGAGCTCCGACGAAAAATTTTACCTTACGATTCACATCGCTAAGGTCGTATCACAAAAATAATCAGCAAAGGGGGACGGCGATTAATTTTTTAAGACTTTAGTTTGGATCGTTACGTTCAGTCGGCGAAACCTTCAAAGTTTTATATACATTGCTTTGACTTTGGAGGTAATGACATGCGAAAGAAACTTTTGGCGGCGGCGTTGTCTTCGGCGATAATGCTCGCCACGGCACAAGCAACGGCATCATCGAATTTTTTCGCGGACGTACCGGCAGACGATTGGTCGTACTCCGCAGTAAACGAACTTATCGCAACCGGACACGTCACAGATTACACGGAGCCGATTCCGCAAGGGCGAATCATGAGCCGTTTGGAAATGGCTATGATTGTCGACGCAGCGCAACGTAACTTATCGGCATTCACGCCCGATGAACAAGCCGTTATCGCTCGGCTCGGCAAGGAATATTTCTACGACATTAAAAAGTTGCAACTGTTAAACCGGCTCGACAAACTCGACGAAAAAGCTCTTGAGAAACAAGGCGAAGACTTCACGCCCGAAGAAAAAGACAAGCTCAAAGCCTTCATCGACAAATTCAGCGTCGACGGTTACGTTCGGTTGCGCAACGACCACTACCTGACAAAAAATAAGGGCGAGGATACTCAACGCACCGTTCGCGCCAACATGATTCACGTACAGGTTAACGCGACATACAAAATCAACGACGATTGGCAAGCTCATCTCGACATGGGCTATCGAAACTCGTTCAGCGGCTTTGACGAAAGACGAAACTTGGCTTTCAGCGACAACGGTGAGAACGATACCGGTTTCAAAATGGACACCTACTTGACCGGCAAAATGTTCGACAACGCGCTCGCTCTCAAAATCGGCAAATGGAACGAGTGGAATCCCTTCGGCTGGGGCATGGACATTGACTGTGACTTTGCAGGGGCGCAACTCGTTTATGGCAAAAAAGATTTTAAAACCTTCTTCACGGCGGGCAAAATGGATTTATGGGATAACTTCATGGGCGGCGACCGCGAACACGAATATGTTACAAGCTTGCGCTTCTTCTACCCGTTCAGCAAAAAGGCGGATGTCAACTTCGGTGTCGCTTACACTTCCGGCATGGCAAGCCGTTTCCAAGACCCGGACAAAAGATTTTTCTCTTACTACGCTCACGCCCATTACAAGTTCGACGATAACTGGGATTTGCGCATCGGAACAATTAACAGTAACGCCAAACGTGACCCCGACAACCCCATTGCCGGAACCAAGACAAAAAAACCCGGTCGCTGGATTCAACTTCAATACAAGAATGCCGATTTGCAAAAGCCCGGTTCCTACTCAATCACAGCTGATTATCGTTACGAGCCTGCGCTCAACTGGGTTACCGTGACCGACTGGTGTGGACTGAATGAGCGTTTCTTACGTATCGGTGCCAATTACGTTCCCGCGAAAAACATCATGCTCAACACCTTCTACACTTGGGCGCGCGATATTGATACAGGGGCAAGAAACGACCTCTTCCGCTTCCAAGCAGAATATTTCTTTTAATTGACGAGGTGAACAGTTATGGCAAAGTACACGCAACTGGCGGCGGACATCGTTAAAAACGTCGGCGGCAAAGGCAACGTCGTTTCGTTGGCGCACTGCATTACTCGCTTGCGCTTCAAGCTCAAGGACGAGAAAAAAGCCAATACCGACGTCCTCAAGGCAATGGACGGCGTCGTTACCGTCGTGCAAAGCGGCGGGCAATACCAGGTTGTAATTGGCAACGCGGTCGGCGAAGTTTACGACGAAATTTTAGCATCGCAAGGCATTCAAGCGGCAGGCGGAGACGCGGCGGCAGAGGACGACACTCCCAAAAAACCGCTGGATTTGTTTATCGACACGGTAAGCGGCATCTTTACGCCCGTGCTCGGCGTGTTGGCGGCAAGCGGCATGGTCAAAGGCTTGACGGCTCTTTTGGCGGCGTTCAACATACTCGACACGAACGCCGGCACTTATCAAGTCATGTCGATTATCGGCGACGCGTTCTTTTACTTCCTGCCGATTTTCCTAGGCTTCAGCGCGGCGCGCAAATTCAAAATGTCGGAGTTCGCGGCAATGGCAATCGGCGCATCGTTGGTTTACCCCAGCTTGCCGAAAATCATGGAAGGCGAGACCCTTTACACCGTGCTCAACGGCTCAATCTTTGAATCGCCCGTGCACCTGGAATTTTTGGGCATTCCCGTTTTGCTGATGAATTACGCCTCAAGCGTTATCCCGATAATCTTGGCGGTGTTCGTCGGCTCAAAGGTTGAAAAATTTTACATGGGCGTCGTCCCGACATTGCTTAAAGGTTTCGGCGTCCCATTCCTGACTTTGCTGACGATGATACCGTTGACGCTGTTGGTCGTCGGCCCTGTCGCGACGTGGGCAGGTCAAGCGGTCGGTGCGGCGGCTACAGGCATATTCAATATCAGTCCGTTGCTTGCGGGCGTGTTTATCGGCGGCTTCTGGCAAGTGTTCGTAATGTTCGGGCTCCATTGGGGCTTGATACCGATTATGATTCAAAACATTGTCACTTACGGCGCAGACCCCGTCGTCATTACGATGTTCGGCACGACCTTCGCTCAAATCGGTGTCGTTCTCGCGATTATCCTCAAGACCAAGGACATGAAGCTTAAAGGCATTGCGATTCCGGCGTTCCTTAGCGGTATCTTCGGCGTCACGGAGCCCGCAATTTACGGCGTCACTCTTCCGCGTAAAAAATTCTTTATCATAAGCTGTATCGGCGGCGCGATTGGCGGCGCGTTGGTTGCGCTGTTTGGCGTCAAGCTGTTTATCTTCGGCGGGCTCGGCGTCTTCCAATATCCGTGTTTTATCGACCCGGCGACCAACGACGTAAGCGGCATGTACAGCGGCATGATCGTTTCGGCGGTTGCGTTCGCTGTCGGCTTCGGCATGGCGTTTCCGCTTTACAAAGACGAGGCTCCAGCTCCCGCAGTTGTCGCCGCAAGCAAAACGACCACAGGCGGTGACATTGCCATGAGCGTTGCGCAAGAAGAAGCTGCCGCGCCGACTCTCAAGCGCGAAATCCTCAAAAGCCCGTTGACGGGCGAAGTCGTTGCCTTGACGAATGTGCCCGACGAAGTTTTTTCAAGCGGCGTGCTCGGCAAAGGCGTTGCTGTCAATCCCGCTGTCGGTCAAGTGGTTGCGCCTGCCGACGCCGAAGTTACGACGCTGTTCCCGACAGGTCACGCAATCGGCATGAAGACCGTCAACGGCGCGGAACTGCTGATTCATATCGGCATGGACACCGTCAAGATGAACGGCGACGGCTTCAAGACTCACGTGCAACAGGGCGACAAAGTTAAGACGGGGCAGTTGCTTATCGAATTCGACATTGCTAAAATCAAGGTGGCGGGCTATCCCGTCATTACGCCCGTCGTCGTCACCAACTACGGCGACTACAAGGACATCGTGCCGACCGACGACAAGGACATCAAACAAGGCGACAACATCATCAGCACAGTCGTATAAATTATCAGAGGAGGAATCTTTATGGCATTTCCGAAGAATTTCTTGTGGGGCGGCGCGCTTGCGGCTAACCAATACGAGGGCGGTTACCGCGAAGACGGCAAAGGCTTGAGCGTGCCCGACATGCTTTTGGGCGGCGACGTGAACACTCCGCGCACCTTCTGCCCGAAAATCGAGGACGGCGTTTTCTATCCGTCGCACACGGCGATTGACTTCTACCACCGCTACAAGGAAGACATCGCGCTTTTGGCAGAAATGGGCTTCACGTGCTTCCGCTTTTCGATTAATTGGGCGCGAATCTTCCCGAACGGCGACGACGCCGAGCCCAATGAGGCGGGTTTGAAATTTTACGAAAACGTTATCGACGAGTGTCGCAAACACGGTATCGAGCCGCTTATCACGCTGAATCATTACGAGATGCCGTTCGAGCTTGTCAAAAAGTATCGCGGCTACTACAGTCGCCAAATGATTGACCTGTTCGTCAAATACGCAACGGTCTGCTTTGAACGCTTCAAGGACAAAGTAAAGTATTGGCTGACGTTCAACGAAATCAACATGACGATTATGTCACCGACCGTCGGCAATCTTTACAGCGTCGGCGTGATTCAGGACGAGGATTTGAATCGTACCGCGCCCTGCAAATTCGGCGAACTCAAGGACGTGCCGCAACAGCGTATCGAGGCTCTGCACAATCAATTCGTCGCGTCGGCGAAGGCTGTCATTGTCGGGCACAAAATCAATCCCGAATTCAAAATAGGCAACATGGTTTGCCACGTGACGCGCTACCCCTTGACGCCCAACCCGAAAGACATGTTGGAGACACAACGCATTGATCACTTGTTCAACGACCTTTGCGGCGACGTACAAGTTCGCGGTGCTTATCCCTACTTCGCCAAAAAATTCTATCGCGACATGGGCATCGATACCGCGTTCATGGACAACGAGGACGATAAAAAAATCTTGCGCGAGGGCGTCGTCGATTTCTATACGTTCAGCTATTACATGTCGAATTGCATTACTGCCGACGCAAACGCCGAACGAATCAACGACAGCATGATTGGCGGCGCGAAGAATCCCTACCTCAAGGCGAGCGATTGGGGCTGGCAGATTGACCCGGACGGTTTGCGCTGGACGCTCAACAAGCTTGCGTCGCGTTATCCCGACACACCGATTATGGTTGTCGAAAACGGCTTCGGCGCGTTCGACAAGGTCGAGGCTGACGGCGCGATTCACGACGACTACAGAATCAGCTACTTCCGCGAACACATTCGGGCGATGGGCGAGGCTATTGACGACGGCGTTCCGCTTATCGGCTACACGACGTGGGGCTGTATCGATTGCGTGAGCGCGGGCACCGGACAATACGCCAAACGTTACGGCTTCATTTACGTCAATCGTCACGACGACGGCACGGGCGATTTCTCGCGCAGTCGCAAGGATTCGTTCTATTGGTACAAAAAAGTTATCGCGTCCAACGGCGCAGACTTGACCTGACCTCCTTTAACAAGCCCACAAAAAATTTTCAAGCCTCGGCGGCGGTCGGGGCTTTTTTGTGTCGCTTAAACTGGTAAAAGCCTGCGCGGTCTGATATAATGCCCGAAAATTTTTGTTGGAGGCGAATGATGGGCAAAAGTGTCACGCCGACGGTCGAAGGCGGCTTGCTCGTGGCGATAACCGTAATCCTCGGAGCGGTCTCGTTCTTCCTTCCGATTTTCGGCATATTCGTCGAATTTTTCTGCGCGGTGCCGCTCGCCGTGCTTACGACGCGTCAAGGTATCGGCAAAGGCTTAACCGCAACGGTCGTATCGTTTATCTTGCTCGCCATGCTGATAAGCCCGATACCCGCGTTGCGCTTGGCTTTGAGCTTCGGGCTGTGCGGCGTCGCGTTGGGTTGGTGTCTTAGGAAAAATTTCGGCGCGGTAAGAATTTTTTTCACGCTCTTGGTCGTCTCGTCCGCCGCGCAGGTTGTCACGTTGGTCTTGTTTATCGCGGTCATGGATGTGAATTTAATCGACACGCAAATCGAAATGATACGCGAATCGTTCGCCGAGTCATTCGCAATGTATGAAAGCATGGGCGTCGACACGCAACGAATCGCCGAGGCAAAGTCGCAAGTGGAACCCGCTCTTAAAACGCTGGCGTTAATCATTCCGACGCTTATGATGACAACCGCGCTTATGACGGCTGCGGCGACGTGGCTGACGGCGCATTGGATCTTCCCGAAACTGCAAATGAAACTTCCGACGTTGCCGCCGTTCGCAGAGTGGCGATTCCCCGTGCTGTTCTTCTACACCGCGACAATCGGCGGGTTGGGGTTGTATTGGGGCTTGACGCGCGGCTGGACGGAAATTCAAATGATTTCGCTGAACTTGATGCTTGTGTCGGGTTTTATCGGGCTGATTCAAGGGCTCGCGCTGTTGTCGGCGGTGTTCGACCGTCACAACGTCTCCAAGTTCGTGCGGCGGCTGATTTACGCGGTTTTGATGTTGAACTTGTTTTTTATTCAACTGGTAGCGATAACGGGTTTGATTGACATGCTGTTCGACTATCGCAAAAAATTTTTCAGAGGAGGCGATTAAGTGCCGAGAAATTTATCCGCGTGGCCTGACGCGCTCATCAATTTGGCGGTCATGCTGGTCATGGTCGTGATAATATCGCAGTACAACAAAATTCTGGGCGCAATGGCTTTTCTGGCGTGGGGCTTGCTTATGTGGTTCGCGCGCGTGCGCCGCAAAGACCGCGAAAAAAAATTTAAGGAATACAGCGAAAATGTTATAGGCAACTTCAACGACATGATGTATTACGCAATGACGAAACTGCCCGAAGGAATAATCGTCGTGGACGACAGCGGGCGGCTCCAATGGTGCAACTCCGTCATGCAAGAGTTCGCCGAAGTCGTTCCGCAACAGGGCATGGACGTTGCCGAGTTTTGGGACGGGCTTTTGCCGGCGAAAATTCTTTCTTTGGAGCCCGAAGGCAACGAGCCCGCGCCGACGGAAGGCGAATACCCCGTTAAATCGTTGCGACGCAAGACTTCACCCGACGGCGAAGTCACGGAATTTTATCGGCATTTTCTGGTTAAGTATCGGCACTTGCAAGCTAACGCGGACTATTCGCGAATGGTCGTGCTGTTCGCCCGCGAAATTACGCTTTACGAAGACTTGAAAATCGAATACGCGAACAGTCGCACGGCTTTAATCTACGTGCAGGTCGATAACTACGACGAGGTCGTTCAAGGGCTCAACGAGGCGGAAAAGACTTCGCTTATGCTGTCGGTCAGCGAAATCCTTGACGAATGGGTTGCGTCGCTCAAGGGCTTCATGCGGCGCGTGTCGAGCGATTTGTTTTTGGTTGTTTTGGAGCGGCGGGCGTTGGAGGCGGCGATTGAAAAAAAATTCGTCGTGCTTGACAAGGTGCGCCAACTCGTCAACAAACATCAAATGCAAGTCACGCTTTCAATGGGCGCGGCGTTCGCCGAAGAGCCTTCCGCCGAACAGTCGATAGGCGAACTGGGCACGAAAGCGTTGGCGGGACTGAACTTGGCATTGGCGCGCGGCGGCGATCAGGTGGCAGTCAACATAAGCAACAAAATGCAATTTTTCGGCGGACGAGCAAAGGCAGTCGAGCGCAACACCCGCGTCCGCGCCCGCGTCATGAGCCATTCGATTCGCGACACAATGATGGCGGCGGACGAAATTTTTATCATGGGACATACCCGCGAAGATTACGACGCGTTCGGGGCGGCAGTCGGCGTCGCACTTATGGCGCGCAGTTTGAATAAGCCCGTTCAAATCGTCTTGAGCGGTTGGCTTGACAGCGTCGAAAAAATCATTGACCTGCTGGAAAAGCACGACGATTACCGGGATTTGTTCGTCAGCGCGAACGAAGTCACCGTATCCACCGCGTTGGAGCCGCTGTTGGTTGTCGTCGACACATTTATCCCGAAACTGGTTGCCGCGCCGGCTTTGCTTGAAAAAATCAAAAAAGTCATCGTCATAGACCACCACCGTCGCAGCGAAAACACGATTAAAAACCCCGCGATAGGTTATCTGGAGCCGGGCTCAAGCTCAACGTGCGAAATGGTCACGGAGCTTTTAATGTACTTTGAAGAAAAGATACGAATCGGGAAGTTGGCGGCGACTGCACTTTATTCGGGCATAGTGGTCGACACGAAAAATTTTGCGGTGCAGACGGGCGCGCGGACATTTGAGGCGGCGGCTTACCTTCGCAGGAGCGGAGCAGACCCCGTTGCAGTCAATTATCTTTTCAAATCGGATTACGAAACGACGGTTGCGCTTGCCAAGACCAAAGCGCAATCGGAGTATTACGAAGGCGGGCTGGTCGTGTCGTATATCGACAACGTCATCCCGAACGTGCAAGCGATAGCGGGTCAGGCGGCGGATTCGCTTTTGACTATTGAAGGCGTGCGCATGACGATTATCCTGTTCCAAATGCGCAACGACATGATCGGAATAAGCGCGCGGTCGACGGGCGATTTGAACGTGCAAGTTATCATGGAAAAATTCGGCGGCGGCGGGCACCAGAACGTTGCGGGCGCGCAAGTCAGAAACATTGCGATTATGGATTTGAAAAAATCCGTTGTCGACGCGGCGCGCAAGTATATCGACGAGACCGATCACCCGATAATTAAATAGCGTTCGACAAAAAAAAAGTCTTCGGCTTCGTTTGAAGTCGGAGACTTTTTAAGTGGGTATTTTATGAGTGGGTGGGTTAAGATGATTGCAAATTAATCAGCTGTTGCCGTCGGTTTCGCCCGCGATAATCTTTGAGACTTCGCGAAAGGCTTCCTCGTTGCGCTCGCCCTTGATGTTGAGCACCAAACTTTTTCCCGCCATGAGTCCGAGGTTGACAAGCGACAGAATACTTTTGCTCGTGCCGAACTTTTTGCCCGACGCGATACTGATTGAGGTTTCGGTTTCTTCGGCGACCTTGACGATGTGCGCGCTTTCGCGGAATCCGATAACGCCTTTGGCAACCATGATGAATGAAACTTCGGCCTGCGGTGCCTTAGCAATAACTTCAGCCTGCGCGGTGACTTTATGATTTGTAACTTTGTAAGCACGTTTCATGTTGAACAACTCCCTTCCGTTTGGGCTGTCCCGCTTCCTTGCGGTGATTGTATTGTAGCACCCAGTTTCGTTTCAGGCAACGGGCATTCATTCGCGTTTCAGGTAAAAATCAGTCGTGTTTTGCGCGAAGTTGTTCCGATTCAATAAAAAAAGCCCCCCAAGACGGAAGGCGTTTCATTTTCAAGAATTTTGATAACCGATGGCGCGGAGCTTTTTAATGGCGTCGGGCAAGCGGTTCATGATGTCGGAGGCGACAAGACCTTCGGCTTTTTCCTGCGCTGCCAAATTGCCGGCGGTGCCGTGGAGCCAGACGCCCGTCAGTGGCGCGAAAGGTGTTTGCTTCATGAGACCGGCAATCGCGCCCGCCAACACGTCGCCGCTGCCGCCCGTCGCCATTGCGCTGTTGCCGAGCGGCGAGATAAAAATTTCCCCGTTCGGATAGCCGATAATCGTCGTTTCGCATTTCGCCACGATAATAGCCCGATAAGCCTGCGCGGCGCGTCGAACTTCGGGGACGAGCGCGGGACGAAGTTTTTCGACGGGAATATCCAACAGCGCGGACAATTCGCCGAGGTGCGGCGTGAGAATCGGAATCTGCTTGCAAGCCTTGAGTTCGTCGGCGTGTCCGTTGAAGGGATAAATCGCGTCGGCGTCGAGAATCAACGGCTTGTCGACTTCCGCGACTATTTTCTTGACCAACGCTTGAGTTTCGCGTTCGCGACCGAGCCCGCTGCCGATAAGAATCGCGTCAACTTTGTCAGCCAAGTCCAAAATTTTTTCAGCCGCCTTGTCGCCGCCGATTATGCCCTGCTTAACTTCGTCGAGCGGAGCCGTCATGACTTCGGTAAGTTTCATTTCATAAATGGGATTGAGGCTTTCGGGCGTCGTCAACGTCACGAGACCCGCGCCGATTTTCATTGCGCTCATTGCCGCGAGAGAAGCCGCACCCGTCATGCCGCGCGAGCCCGCGACGATTAAAATTTTGCCGCACGTGCCCTTGTGCGCGTCCTTCGGGCGGGCGGGCAGGAACGTCTGCGCCAATTCGTTGTCGATAAGCGTCTGGTGAATTTCTTCGTTGAGCAAATCGGCGGGCAGTCCGATGTTGTCGACGTAAAGCTTGCCGACGTAAGACGCGCCGGGGCAAATGAAGTGACCGACTTTAGGCAAGCCGAGCGCGATTGTGCAAGCGGCGTTCATTGCTGCCTCGCCGACCGCGCCCGTATCGGCGTCGACGCCCGACGGCATGTCGATTGACACGACGGCTCTTTTGGCGGCATTGACCAGACGAATCAGGCGGAGCGCGCCGGGGCGCAGTTGTCCGCTGAAGCCCGTGCCCAAAATCCCGTCGACGACCGCGTCAGAAAAGCGCAACGTGACTTGCAAGCGTTCCCAAGCCCTGTCGCTGTCGAGCTGTTGAATTTCGACGCCCATGCCGCGCAGGATTCGCATTTGCACGTTAAGCGATGCCGTGCGGCGGTCTTTGTCGCCGAGCAGAAAAATTTTTACACGCGAGCCGGCGTTCGCCAAGTATCGTGCCGCCGTCAACGCATCGCCGCCGTTGTTGCCGCTGCCCGCCAATATGCAAACGCTTTTCTTGCCGACGCCGCCCAAAAGATTGTTGACCGCCTCGAAGACGCGATGACCCGCGCTTTCCATGAGCGACAATTCGGGTAAGCCGTATTCTTCGACCGCGCTTTTGTCTATCTCGTGCATTTGTTTGGTCAATGCCACTTTCATAAGCAAACCTCCAAAACTATTCGATGATGCAAACCGCCGTTGCGAAGTCGCGCGAATGACTCAAGCTGACGGAAATTTTTTCGACGCCCGCCGCTTGAGTCAACGTCGACGCTTTGCCGCGCAGATTGATTTTCGGGGCACCGCGTTCGTCTTTGACGACTTCCACGTCCGTGAGCCGCGTGACGATTCCTGTGCCTAAAGCTTTGAAAAAAGCCTCCTTAGCGGCAAATCTTGCGGCATAGGAGGCGGCGGAATTTTTTCCGCGACTTTCGCAATAAGCTTGTTCAAGTTCTGTGTAGACGTTGTTTCTGAAATGATCTTTGCCGACGGCGCGTCGCACGCGTTCAATCTCAACGATGTCGGTGCCGAGCCCGATAATCACTTCGCGACCAAGTCGGCGTCCGTTTGGGCGCGGAAGCCTTCGTTAGGGTTGAAGCGGAGCGTCCGTGCAATGAGTATCTCGACGCGGCGATTTTTCTGCTTGTTGTCGGGCGTGTCGTTCATGGCAATCGGGCGATATTCGCCGTAGCCGATGGCGGAAAATCTTGCGGGGTTGAGTTTGTCGTTAATCGACAGCAAATATTTCATGAACGTCATTGCGCGCACCGAGCTGAGTTCCCAGTTCGACGGGAACTGCGCGGTAGCAATCGGGTCAGTGTCGGTGTGTCCGCTGATTAAAACGCGTTCGGGCACCTCCGCCAACAAGCCCGCGACCAAAGGTCCTATGCGTTGCGATTCGGGAACGAGATCGGCCGAGCCCGACGGGAACAAGGCTTTTTCCTTAATACGAATCATCAAGCCTTCTTCCTGCAGTTCGGTCGACAATTCGTCCTGCAAATTGTTTTCGCTTATGTACTGTTCAAGTTGCGCCTGCAAGTCTTGGAGCTGTTGATTTTCCTGCAGATAAGCCGCGTTGCCTTGGTCTTCGGACGTTATGATTTCGCGTTGCATTGAGTTTGAAGGTCCGGCTTTGTCGAAGAACGAAGGACCGCCCATGTTAAACGCCGCCGTGAACGCCTGCGCCATTTGCACTAGCTTGGTCTGGTCAGTCTGCGAAATCGCGAACAGACAGATGAACAACGCCAAAAGCAGCGTCATCAAGTCGGAATACGGCAACAACCAAGCTTCGCTGGCTTCTTCTTCGTGTTTCTTCGCGTGTTTCTTTCGCGCCATGGTGAACCTCCTTGCTTACGAGGCTTTCGCGCTTTCGCGTTCGCCCTGCGGAATGTAAATCATAAGTTTCGATTCAATTTGAGTGGGTGAGTCGCCCGCCTGCAACGACAGGATGCCTTCCATAATCATGCGCTTGTGGCTGACTTCGTTTTCGGATTTGATTTTGAGTTTGTTGGCGAAGGGGAGCCAAAGGACGTAACCGGTGAAGATACCGAGAATCGTCGCGACGAACGCCGCCGCGATTGAGTGACCGAGCTTGTCAATGTCGTTAAGGTTGCCCAGTGCCGCGATAAGCCCGACGACCGCGCCCAACACGCCCAGCGTCGGTGCGTAGGTGCCTGCTTGCGAGAAAATCGAACGCATTTCGGCATGACGCTGTTCCATAATCGTCAACTCCGCGTCCAAAACGTCGCCGACGAATTCGGGATCCATGCCGTCGATAACCATGCTCAAGCCGTTGCGGAAGAACGGGTCTTGAATGTCTTCGACGCGGCTTTCCAAGGCAAGGATACCTTCGCGGCGCGCCAATTGCGAAAGTTCGACGAAAGTTTTAACCAGTTCGCCTCTACTCTGCTCCGCGCTGCCTTGAATCAAGAGCTTGAAGAGAGTCGGCACCTTCGAGATTTGCTCCATTGTGAAGGCGTTGAATATGCAGGCGATTGTCCCGCCGATGATGATAAGGAACGCAGCGGGGTTATTAAGTGCTGTGAGCGGCGCGCCTTTTAGGATCATGCCGACGAAGACGGAAATTATGCCGCCTATCAGCCCTATTACTGTAGATTTTTCCAAAACCGGAAGCCTCCTCCTGTCTTTTGAAGTCCTGCAAACACCAAAAAGTTTTCGGTCGTGCCGAATCGTTAAAATCACTTTCAATGCCGAAAAAAAAATTCCTGCCGCCGTAAAAAATTTTCAGGAATCGGAAGCGGTCGGTGAATTCCCAATTGTTTTTTCAGGCAACTGTGCTATAATAAAATTGCTTTCAGCAAAGGATTGAAGTTTTGTTAGGGAGGGACACTCAATGACGAACACAATTAATTCAAATTATTTCCTGCAGTACCAAAACGCGGGGCAACTCGGCAAGCAGGCGGCGGCTCAAAATCTTAACAACGTCGACGCAAAAAATTCTTTCGCGAACTACGCCGCCGATGCCACCGTCGAAATCTCCAACGCGGGACGCAACGCACTGCAGGCAAGTCAAGGCAACGACGAAAGCAGACTTTCCGCCAAGGCGCAGAGCTACCTTAACGGGCTCCGCGAAAAGTACGGCGATTACAATTTCGTCGTTTCGGACAACCTTGACGCCGCGCAGACCGCCGGCTCCGACAAAGAGTATTCCGTTATCTTCACGACCGAAGAACTCGAACGGATGGCGGACGACGATGACTACGCGCAAAAAGTCATGGGTCAAGTCGGCGACGCCGTCGATATGCTCAAAAATCTTTGGGAACAGGATTTGGGCGAAGGCGTCCAATTCGCGCAGCTCGGTGTTTCCTTTGACGGCGAAGGCAACATGAAACTGTTCGCGCAACTTGAAAAACTTTCCGCCGACCAAAAGGAACGCCTTGACGCCGCACTGGAAAAACGCGCCGAGGAACGTAAAGCCGCCGAGGAAAAAGCTCAAGTCGACGACGAACCAAAAGATGACGGTATGCCCGTCGTCTTCAAAAGCGCGGACGTCGAAGCCGAATCCCCCGAAGAACTCTTCAACAAAATTTTCAGCATTGATTGGAGACAAATACCCGAACAGGAAACCGTTATTTAATCGAAACTCGGGAACTAAGGTACAAAGTTACATATGAACGCGGTGAATTATTTTGCTTGTTACAACGTTGAAGCGCGTCCGTTGGATGCAACGTCACGTTGCTTTTTTTTGTGCGCGGAAAATTTATTCGCCGTAAAAAATTTTTGGGAGATGTTTTGATTGAAAGAACTTATGTTGGGCAACAAAGCACTTGCCCGCGGACTGTGGGAGGCGGGCGTCAAATTCGTGTCGAGTTACCCCGGCACGCCGTCGACCGAAATAACCGAGGAGGCCGTTAAGTTCGACGACATTTATTGCGAATGGGCACCGAACGAGAAAGTCGCAATGGAATCGGCGTTCGGCGCGTGCTTGGCTGGTCGTCGCGCCTTCTGCGGACAAAAACACGTCGGCTTGAACGTCGCGGCGGATCCGCTGTTCACGCTGAGCTATACGGGCGTCAATGCCGGGCTTGTCGTCGTCGTGGCGGACGACGCAGGTATGCACTCTTCGCAGAACGAACAGGACAGCCGCCACTACGCCGTTGCCGCCAAAGTCCCCATGCTTGAGCCGTCGGACAGCGCGGAGGCGTTGGAGTTCGCAAAGCTTGCCTACGAAATTTCCGAGCAATTCGATACGCCCGTCCTAATAAAAATGTGCACCCGCGTCGCGCACAGTCAAAGCGTCGTCGAAACGGGCGAGCGCGTCGAAGTTTCAAAGGCTTACGAAAAAAATATCGCCAAATACGTCATGATGCCCGGCAACGCGAAAAAACGCCACCCGATTGTCGAGGAGCGCACGCGCAAGCTGACAGACTACGCCGAGACGACGCCGATTAATCGCGTTGAACTTGCAAGCGACGAGCTGGGGATTATAACGTCGTCGACCTGCTATCAATACGTCAAGGAAGTTTTCGGCGAATCGGCGTCCGTTCTCAAGCTTGGCATGATTAATCCGTTGCCCGTCGCGCTGATAAAAAATTTCGCGTCGAAAGTCAAGCGGCTGGTCGTCGTCGAGGAACTTGACCCCGTGATTGAAACGCACGTTAAATCGTTGGGGCTTGCCGTCGAGGGCAGTGAGCTGTTGCCGCGTATCGACGAGTTCAGCCAAAACTTAATCGCCGAAAGGATAAGGAACAAGGAACAAGGAACAAGGGACAAGTTTACAATTCCTGACCTGCCTGCGCGGCCTCCCGTCATGTGCGCGGGTTGTCCTCATCGCGGCTTGTTCTACGCGCTGAAGAAACGCAAATGCACCGTCCTTGGCGACATCGGCTGTTACACGCTCGGAGCGGTGCCGCCGCTGTCGACGATTGAATTGACGCTGTGCATGGGCGCGAGTATCGGCGCGACACACGGCTTCAACAAAATGCTTGGCAAGGACAGCGAAGGCAAGACCGTTGCGGTTATCGGCGATTCGACGTTCATGCATTCAGGCATGACGGGTTTGGCAAACGTCGCTTACAATCAATCGAATTCGACCGTCATTATCCTCGACAACTCAATCACGGGCATGACGGGTCACCAACAGAATCCTTCGACGGGCTTGAACATCAAAGGCGACCCCGCCGGCAAGATTGACTTGGAGGCGTTGTGCCGCGCAATGGGAATCAATCGCGTGCGCGTCGTCGACCCCTACGACCTCAAGGCTTGCGACGTTGCGATTAAGGAAGAACTTGCTGCCGCCGAGCCGAGCGTTATCATATCGCGCCGCCCGTGCGCCCTGCTGAAAACCGTCAAGCACAAGCCGCCGCTCCGTGTCGACGCGGACAAGTGCATAGGTTGCAAGTCGTGCATGAAGATCGGTTGCCCTGCAATCAGCATGAAGGACGGCAAGGCTGTCGTCGATCAAACGCAATGCGTCGGGTGCGGCGTGTGCAGTCAGCTTTGTCCGAAAAAGGCGTTCGTCAGCGCGAAGGAGGCGTGAGCTTTGGAAACTAAAAACATCATCATCGTCGGCGTCGGCGGGCAAGGCTCGTTGCTTGCCAGCAAAATCTTGGGACACCTGTTGCTTAACGAAGGCTTTGACGTTAAAGTCAGCGAAGTGCACGGCATGAGTCAGCGCGGCGGCTCCGTCATTACTTACGTCCGCTTCGGCGACAAAGTTTATTCGCCCGTCGTGGACAAAGGGCAAGCCGACTTCATTGTATCGTTTGAAATCTTGGAGACGGCGCGTTGGCTGTCGTATCTCAAAGCGGGCGGTCAAATCGTCACGAATACGCAACAGATTGACCCCATGCCGGTAATCACGGGCGTAGCGGAATATCCCGCGAACCTCGTCGAAAAGATTCGGGCGGCGGGCGTTAAAATCGACGCAATGGACTGCTTGACGTTGGCGCGGCAGGCGGGTTCTCAAAAGGCAGTCAATATCGTCTTGCTCGGTCGGCTGTCGCACTACTTTGACATATCTGAAGATTCATGGCAAAATGCGCTTAAGGCGAACGTCCCCGCGAAGTTCCTCGATATAAATCAACGGGCGTTTGAACTTGGCAAGAGTTTCACCTAAACGTTTAAAGGAGTGTGTTCAATGCTTACCAACATCAACATTGCCAACGCATTGGCAACGGTCGTGGCGGAAGTCGACGGTGTTTTCACGACGCAAAACAACGCCATTCTCGCCACGGGCTACTCGAACGGCGCGGCAGTCGTCAACCTCGGCACGGCGCAGACCGTGATTGACGGATTCGCTGCTTCCGGCTCGATAGCTTACGACACGGCGAACAATCACTTTTACGCGGCAGACGGCGCATACTTCACCTTTGCGCAAAGTAGCGTCAATGCTACTGTTGCGCTCGTTGCGCAGGGCACCGTCGGCGGCACGTTCGACTTGAACGGCGCGGGCTTGAGCTTCACTCCCGATGTCGGCGACGGCAGGCTCGGTTTGGCTGTGACGAAGAACGGCGCGACGTTCAACGCGTCACTCGACGGCACGGGCACAATCACACTCGGCGCGGCGGGCGTCCCCGTAATCACCATTCCGAAAGATTTTTCCCTGAACGTGGCGGCGACGACTTACACGGGCGTTCCGCTCGCGGGCACCATTCACGGCGACGGAGTCAATGACATTCAAGCCACGCTGGTCAACGGCACGCAAATCATGTTGGCAAGCAACGGGACTGTCGGCGCGAATTTGAGCTTGGGCGGCGTTCCTTTCAACAACGTGACTTTGAGCGGCGCGATTATCCTCGACCCGTTGACCAACACGCTGACTTTCGCGCAGGGCTCCACGCTCGGCGTCGACTTGGGCGGACGTCACATAAGCTTCACGGCGACCGACAACGCGGGCGGGCAACTCACTTTTGGCGCAAACGGCTTGACGTTCAATACTGCGGGCGGCGACGGCGGCTTGATTTTGTCCGTCACAGAAAACGGCGTAACTCGTCAAACTTTGTTGAACTTCGCGGGCACAATGACTTATTCGCTTGACGGCTCAATCACGCTCGGCGCGGGCACGACCGTCACCAACAGCTGGCCGTCGGGCGCGCAACTTGTCATTACCTCCAACACGGACGGCGGCGGCGTGGTTCATTTGACGAACGACGGCTTGCAAATCACGACGACAGACCCCGAAGCGATAATGGCGACGCTTAATAACAGCAACGTCAATCTGCCTTTATCAAACATAAAGCTGACGGGCACCGCGACTTACGATTCGGGCGGCATAATTTTGAGCGAAGGCTCCACATTGACGGGTATTAATGAAGTTGCAGGCATTCCACTTACCGTAATTGCAACAAGCTCTGATATGACATTACATTTGGGTAACACAACGCCCGACCTTGTCTTCTCGACAGCTGGGCAATGCATTGTAGCTACCGGCGACAGAGTAAACATAGTCATCAGCCACGGCTCCCGTATCAGCAATCCTTCCCACGCCTCACAACTCAGCGCGGGCACCGACTTGCTTACTAATAGCGCAGACCCCGTTGTACTGAATGATGTCGGCGTCTACGCGGTCAACGGCACGTTCATAACCAACTACGTTGCGGGCTCGACGCTGCTAAGCAACACCGACGGCTCGCTCATTTACAACGGCGTGACCTACGCGGCGGGCGAATTAACCATAGACGCGGCGGGCAACGGCATTGGCACCGTGATAAGCGCAGACCTGGCGGGCGACTTCCTGCCGAATTACGAAGCCGACTTTGCCAACGCGCTACAAATTGTCGACGCGGGCTCGTTCGACACACAACTGTCCGAAATTTTGCCCGTCAATGCAGACCTCGGCGAAATATCCTTCGACACGCAACCCGACAAGCTCACCAAGCCTCAACTCATCATTGCTCCGACGAAATAAGCGACTAAACGACCGTTTTCCATTTTCCTGCCAAGTGCAGGATTTTTTTTTGCGCCGTGGAAGTTTAATCGCGGTTAATCCAAAGTTTTTCAGAGAGCAGGTTTTAAAACATGGGAAATTATTTTCAACCCGAAATCGAGTGCATGCCCGTCGAACGCATAAAGGCGTTGCAAGATGAATTGCTGCCCGCGCAGGTTCGTTACGTTTGGGAGCGCGTCCCCTACTACCGCAAGAAAATGGAAGCGCACGGCGTCACGCCCGACGACATCAAATCGACCGCCGACCTTTACAAGTTGCCGTTCATGTCGAAGGCGGATTTGCGCGACGCTTATCCTTACGGACTGCTTGCCGTGCCGCTCAAAGACTGCGTGCGCATTCAATCGACTTCGGGCACCACGGGCAAGCGCGTCGTCGTTTTTTACACGCAGGAAGACATTGACATTTGGGAAGACTGCACGGCGCGTGCAATCTGCGCGGCGGGCGGCACCAAGGACGACGTTTGCCAAGTGTCTTACGGCTACGGCTTGTTCACGGGCGGCGCGGGTCTTGACGGCGGCAGTCACAAGGTAGGTTGCTTGACTGTCCCGACGAGCTCCGGCAACACCGAGCGGCAGATTATGTTCATCATGGACTTGCAGGCTACGATTCTTTGTTGCACGCCGAGCTACGCCGCTTATATCGCCGAGACGCTCAAGGAAGCAGGTTACAAGCCCGAAGACATTCCGCTTAAGGCGGGCATCTTCGGCGCGGAGGCGTGGTCTGAAGAAATGCGCCGCGACATCGAAAAGACGTTGGGCATTAAAGCTTACGACATCTACGGCTTGACGGAAATCAGCGGCCCCGGCGTTGCGTTCGAGTGTTCGGAGCAAAACGGTATGCACATTCAAGAAGATCATTTCCTTGCCGAGATTATTGACCCCGACACGGGCGAAGTCCTTCCCGAAGGCACGCAAGGCGAATTGGTCTTCACGTCGCTGGACAAAAAGGCATTTCCGCTGATTCGCTACCGCACCCGTGATATCTGCACGCTTACCCGCGAAAAATGTTCCTGCGGTCGGACGCATGTACGCATGACGAAGCCCAAAGGACGTTCGGACGACATGCTGATTATTCGCGGCGTCAACGTCTTCCCCAGCCAGATTGAAACCGTGCTCATGAACAACGGATACGCGGCGAATTATCAAATCATCGTCGGGCGCGTCAACAACACCGACACCTTTGAAGTCAAAGTAGAAATGACGCCCGATATGTTCACCGATAACGTCGGCGAAGTGCAGGCGCGTCGCAAAGTTTTGGAAGACGGCTTGCGTTCCATGCTCGGCATCAAGGCTAAAGTCACGCTCGTCGCGCCGAAGTCCATTGCGCGCAGCGAAGGCAAGGCCGTCCGCGTCATCGACAACCGCAAAATCTGAGGAGGTGTCCAATCCATGAGCGTCAATCAAGTTTCGGTTTTCCTTGAAAACAAGCCCGGCACGTTGAACAAGCTGACCGAAGTCCTTGCGACCAACAACGTCAATATCCGCGCGTTGAGCCTTGCCGAGACCAGCGAATTCGGTATCGTGCGCATGATAGTCAATGACGTGTTCGAGGCTGTCAACATCCTCAAGGAAAACAATTTTGTCGCGATACTCACGCCCGTGTTGGCTTACGCCATTGCCGACGAGGCGGGCTATCTCAACGGGCTGTTGCAGAAGTTCACGGCGGCGGACGTCAATATCGAGTACATGTACGCCTTCGCGGGCAAAGAGCGCGCCTACATGATTTTCCGCGTCAACAACACCAAAAAGGCGGAGGCCGTCCTCACCGGCAAGGGCTTGAAGTCTTTGACGCAGGAAGAAATTTCTGCGGTTTAAACTTTTTCAATCAAACACTCGCGGTCGCGGGCGGCAAAAAGTTCGCTCGCGGCTTATTTTATCGGAGGTGACGCTTTGGACAGATACCGACTTACCGTTGACGCAGAAAATTTCTTCAGCTTGTTCGACGACGCGGAGGACGTCGCCAAAATCAATACCTGCATGCTGAAAGACGTTGTCATCACGCCCGAAATAAATCATTGGCATATAACGCTTGTCACGGATAAAGACTTCGACCAACAGACCTTGCGCGCCGCCGAAGATTTTTTGCGCGACAAGTACAGAGCCGAAGTCGAAATACACGGCGAACCGGCAATGGGCACCGTGCCCTTGCCCGAAAAAAAATCGTCAGCCAAAAAGGCGAAGGGACAAGGGGACGTTAAAGGACAAGGGACAAAAAAAATTTCGGGCAACGTCATCAAAATCTGTGACATTGACGAAAGTGCCAAATCGGTCGTCATCATTGGCGAAGTCGGCAGCGGCGACAAAAACGGCGTCAATCTCCGCGAATTCAAGAGCGGCACCGCTTGCGTATCCTTTTGCGTGACAGACGACACCGACGGCATCGTTTGCAAGAAATTTTTCAAAGGCGACAAAAAAGACGACGCGCAACCCTTCGCCGACAGTATCAAGGCGGGCAGTCTCGTCAAAATCGCCGCCAAGCCGCAATATGACGATTACGCCAAGGAAGTCGTTCTGTTCGTCAACGCCATTGAACCCGTCGAAGTCGCTTCCGCCGCCCGCACAGATACCGCCGAAGTCAAACGCGTCGAACTGCACGTGCACACGCAGATGAGCGCAATGGATGCCGTCATTCCCGTCGACAAGCTGATTAAAACCGCCGCCGATTGGAATTGGAAAGCCGTCGCCATCACTGACCACGGAGTGATTCAAGCCTTCCCGAACGCCGCGCAGACCGCCGAAAAGCTTGCCAAGGCCGGCAAGCCGATTAAAATTATCTACGGCATGGAGGGCTACCTCGTCGGCGACAATTGGAAACAAAAGTTCGCCAACCACGTCATCATACTCGCCAAGAACAAAGTCGGGCTCGGCAACCTGTACAAGCTCGTTTCAATCAGCCAGATCAAATTCATGCACTACCGCCCGCGCATTCCGAAAAGTTTGCTCGCCGAATTGCGCGACGGTTTGATTATCGGCTCGGCGTGCGAAGCGGGCGAATTGATTCGGGCAATCGTGGCGGGCAAGGATGACGTCGAACTTGAATCAATCGCCGCCTTCTACGACTATCTGGAGATTCAGCCGATTCACAACAACGACTTCCTAGTTCGCAGTGAAGAATTCCCGAACATCACGACCGACGACGATTTGCGCAACATCAATCGCAAAGTCGCCTCGCTCGCCAAAAAGCTCGGCAAGCCGTTAATCGCAACGACCGACGCTCACTTCCTCAAGCCCGAAGATGCGATTTGCCGCGCAGTCCTCATGCACAGCAAGGGCTACGACGACGCCGACAAGCAACCGCCGCTTTACCTGCGCACGACCGACGAAATGTTTGTGGAGTTCGATTACCTTGACAAGGAGACGGCTTACGAAGCAATCGTCACCAACCCGAACAAAATCGCTGACGCTGTGGAGTTTTTAAAACCGATACCCGACGGGCTCTACTCGCCGCAAGTGCCGGGCGCGGAGGAAGAAATTCGCGAAACGTCCTACGCCAAGGCGCGACTGCTTTACGGCGAAAATCTGCCGCCGCTCGTCGAGGCGCGTCTGGAACAGGAACTCAAGCCGATAATCGCTCACGGCTTCGCGGGGCTGTATCTTATCGCTCAAAGGCTCGTCAAGAAGTCCAACGACGACGGCTATCTTGTCGGCTCGCGCGGCAGTGTCGGTTCGTCCTTCGTAGCGACGCTCACCGGCATTACCGAAGTCAATCCGTTGCCGCCGCACTACCGTTGCCCGAAGTGTCAGTACAGCAAATTTTTCACGGCGGGCGAAGTCGGTTGTGGCTACGATCTGCCGAACGAAACTTGTCCCGTTTGCGGACACCCGCTGATTAAGGACGGGCACGACATACCGTTTGCGGTGTTCCTCGGCTTCGACGGCGACAAGGTGCCCGATATTGACTTGAACTTTTCGGGCGAATACCAAGCGACCGCGCACAAGTACACCGAAGTCCTTTTCGGCAAGCACAACGTCTACCGCGCGGGGACGATTTCAACCGTGGCGGAGAAAACTTCCTTCGGGCTCGTCAAGAAATACTACGAAGATCGCGGCGTCAAGAAGAACAACGCCTTTATCGCGAAGATTGCGGCGGGTTGCCAAGGCGTCAAGCGCACGACGGGTCAGCACCCCGCCGGCATTATGGTTGTGCCGCGCGACATGGATATTCATTACTTCACGCCGATTCAATATCCCGCCGACAACAAAGACGCCTCGACAACGACGACACATTTCGATTACCACTCGATAAGCTCGCGGCTCGTCAAGCTTGACATCCTCGGTCACGTCGACCCGACGATGATTCGCATGTTGGAGAATTTGACGCACCGCGACCCGAAAACCATTCCTCTCGACGATAAGCCGACGCTCAGCTTATTCAGCTCGACGGACGCGCTCGGCGTGACGGCGGGTCAGCTCGGCACAAAGTCCGGGACGTTCGGTCTGCCGGAATTTCGCACAAGTTTTACGAGGCAAATGATTGACGACACGCACCCCGATTGCTTCAGCGACCTCGTGAGGATTTCGGGCTTTTCGCACGGCACCGACGTTGGCTCGGCAATGCGCAGGATTTGATTCGCCAAGGCACGTGCAACTTGAAGAACGCCATATCCGCCCGCGACGACATCATGATGTACTTGATTCACCACGGCGTCGACGCGTTGAAGTCGTTCAAGACGATGGAGGGCGTCCGCAAGGGCAAAGGCATTAAGCCCGACGTTGTCGACGATTTGAAGGCGCACGGCGTCGAAGACTGGTACATTGACTCCTGCCAAAAGATTAAATATCTGTTCCCGCGCGCGCATGCCACCGCCTACGTCATGATGGCTTACCGAATCGCCTACTGCAAAGTCCATTACCCGCTTGCTTACTACGCGGCGTATTTCAGCAAGCGCACCGAGGAATTTGACGCCAACGAGATTATCAAAGGTCAACAGCACATCAAAAACAAGTTGGACGAGCTGGACGCGTTGGCGGACGAACGCAAGCTTGACGTGAAGGAAAGCGACCGCCTTGCCGATTATCAAGTCGTGTACGAATATTATCTGCGCGGCTACAACTTCGAGCGGGCGAATCTTTACGAGTCGGCGGCGGAAGATTTTATCATTAAGCCGAACGGTTTGCTTATGGCGTTGAGTTCGATTGACGGCGTCAGCGAGGCTCAAGCGAAGTCAATCGTTGCGGCGCGGGCGGACGGTGAATTTTCTTCCGTCGACGATTTGAAAACCCGCGCAGGCTTAAACAAGACGACGATCGCCGCATTGAAGTCGCACGGCTGTCTTGACGGCTTGCAGGAAACGAATCAGTTCACATTGTTTTAACGATTAAATTTTACGGAGGTTTTTGACATGAATTCATATCGTGTGACTTGGAAAGTGCGGAGTACCACTTCAGCAAGAGATGCGCAACACAGTTCCGTTATTAAGGCAAACAGCGAATCCGAAGCGATTGCAAAAGTAAAACAAAATAATCCTGCCACTCGCGACAGAATGTACGACTTCGATGTCATAAAGATAAGCTGATAAAAATCTTAAGGCGGTTCGTTAGCGGCGGGTGACTCTTGCGCGAAGTTGACCGCAGGCGGCGTTGACATCCGCGCCCATTTCCTTGCGGACGGTCGCGCCTACGCCGTGCGTGTTCAGGAAGTGGAAAAATTTTTTCACAGCGGCATTGGTCGGCGGCGCGAAACTGCGTTCGTTGACGGGATTAAACGGAATCAGATTCACGTTGGCGAGTTGCCCGCTCAAAATCTTTGCAAGGCGTCGAGCGTGTTCTTCGGTGTCGTTGACGCCGCCGATCAAAATGTATTCGTAGGTGACGCGTCGCCCCGTCGCCTGCGCGTAGTCGTCGCCGGCTTTCAGCAAACCGTTCAGCCCGAAGGCGGAATTAATCGGCATGAGCGCACTGCGGAGCTTGTCGTCGGGCGCGTGCAATGAAATCGACAGCGTGACGGGAATTTTCTCGTCGCGCAATTTTTTTATCGCGGGAACGACGCCGCACGTCGAAATCGTGACTTTGCGATAACTCATGCCCAGGCAGTAATCTTCGTGCAGGAGGCGCAGCATTTTAATCAGTGCGTCGTAATTCATCAGCGGTTCGCCCGTGCCCATGACCACGATCGAATCGAGCTTGCCGCCTTCGCCGCGCAGGAATTCTTCCGCGAAGAAAATTTCGCCGAGCATCTCCGCCGCCGTCAAGTTGCGTTCGAGACCTTTGAGCGTCGACGCGCAGAACTTACAACCCATTTGGCAACCGACTTGACTTGAAATGCAGACGTTGTTGCCGTAATCGTGGCGCATGATAACGACTTCGACAGCCGCGCCGTCCGCAAAGACGAGCAGAAATTTTGTCGTCAAGCCGTCGCGCGAGTCCAGACGCTTGAGCACGTCGGCGATTTTAATTTCGTAACGCGTCGACAGTTCAGCCCGCAACGTCTTGGGCAAGTCGTTCATATCGTCGAAATTTTTCACGCCGTGCTTGTAAATCTGCGCGGCGATTTGTTTTGCGCGAAACTTCGGCAACGGCGCGAGTTCAGCGGCGAGTTCGTCGAGCGTGAGCCCGAATAAATTTTTTTTGTTCAAGTTATCATCTCCTTGCCGAGAGTTTAAAATCCCGCCGCGAATTTTGCAAATAAATGTTGCGCGTGATACAATCGCCACATAATTTTTAGGAGGCAGCGCAATGGTTAAAATAATTTTTTCCGACATGGACGGCACGCTTTTGACGAGCGCGAATCGTTTGCCCGAAGGTTTCGCGGAAGCAATGGCGGAACTCAACCGCCGCAACGTCATCTTCGCGCCGGCGAGCGGCAGGCAATATTTTTCGTTGATTCGTTCGTTCGAGGAGTATCGCGACGAATTTTTATTTCTTGCCGAAAACGGGACGCTTGTCATGTATCGCGGCAAAGAAATTTTCAGTAGCCCTATCGGATTCGAGGCGGCGCGCAAAATTATGGCGGCAAGCGAATCTTTGGGCTCAAACATTCTGCGCGTCTACTGCGGCAAGAAAGATGCTTACCTGCGCCGCGAACAGGACGTCCCCGAATTCCACGTCGAGCTTGAAAAATATTACACGCACAACGGCGTTGTCGACGACTTCAACAAGCTTGACGACATCCCGCTGAAGTTGGCGTTCTTCGACGCGACGGGCAATGCTAAGGAAAATATTTACGACAAACTTGCGCCGAGTTGTGTCGGCTTGAAAATCGTCCTGAGCTCCGATTATTGGGTCGACGTGATGTCGCCGAGTATCAACAAGGGCGAGGCTGTCAAGAACATTCAACGCGTCATGAACTTCAAGCGCGACGAGTGCGCGGCGTTCGGCGACTATTTGAATGATTACGAAATGTTGCAGGAAGTCGGTTACCCCTTCGCGATGGCGAACGCTCACCCCGATTTGAAACGCATTTCCAAGTTCGAGACGACAAGCAACGACGAGGCGGGCGTGTTGGTCGGCATTCGGCGGCTTATCGCTTACGGGCTGATTTGATATGGTTACGGCAATTTTCCCGGCGGCGGGCTCAAGCGTGCGCATGGGCGGCGGCGGAAATAAAAATCTTTTGGAGCTGACGGGCGAACCGATTCTGCTTCGGACGCTGAAAACTTTTTCGCAGGTCGGGCGCGTGAATTTTTTAATCGTCGTCGCGGCGGCTCACGAAGTCGCGGAGGTCGAAAAGCTTTTGTCGGCAACAGCGGGGCTCAAACCGTGGCGCGTGACGGCAGGCGGCACTGAACGCCAATATTCAATCGCCAACGGCTTGAAACTGCTGCCCGACGACGCCGAAATAATTTTGGTGCACGACGCGGCGCGCCCGCTCATATCTGCGCGGACAATCGACGACGTAATCGACGCGGCAACAGAATTCGGCGGAGCGATAGCGGCAGTCCCGTCGAAAGACACAATCAAAATCGTCGACGCGAACGGCTTCGTCAAATGCACGCCGCCGCGCAGTGAATTGGTCGCCGTCCAGACGCCGCAAGGTTTCAGGCGCGAAATTTTATTGCGGGCTTACGCGCAGGCGGACGCCGATAAATTTTTGGGCACGGACGACGCAAGCCTTGTCGAACGGCTCGGCGCGAAGGTAAAGGTCGTGACAAGCAGCTACGACAACATAAAAATCACGACACCCGAAGACATTCACGTTGCGGAAATTTTATTGAGAGGCGAAAATAAATGACGCGATTCGGTATCGGCTACGACGTACACAAGCTCGCACCGAACAGAAAATTAATTTTGGGCGGCGTTGAAATCCCGCACGCGCTCGGATTGGAGGCGCATTCGGACGGCGACGTTCTCATTCACGCGATAATCGACGCACTGCTCGGCGCGGCGACGCTCGGCGACATCGGACAACATTTCCCCATGACGCCGGAGTTCAAGGACGTTTCAAGCGTCGAACTGCTCAAGCGAACCTGCGCGCTCGTCGCGGCGAAGGGCTACGCTATCGGCAACGTCGATTCGATAATCGTGGCGCAACGCCCCAAACTCGCGCCGCATATCTTATCCATGCGCGAACGGCTGGCGGGGGCTATGCAAATCGAACTCGACGCAATCAGCGTGAAAGCCAAAACCGAGGAAGGATTGGGCTTCACGGGCACGGAACAAGGCATCGCATCTTACGCAGTAGTAAGCTTAACCAAATAATCGACACTTGAGGTGGAGCGGCAATGAAATTTTTTTCGCGCATCAAGAAAGACATTCGCGTTATCTTTGAGCGCGACCCTGCGGCTAAAAGCGTTTTGGAAGTCGTCCTGTGTTATTCGGGGCTCCACGCGATTTGGTTGCACAGAATTTCGCACGCCCTCTTCACACGCGGCTGGATTGTCTCCGCGCGGCTCGTGTCGAACTTTTGCCGATTCTTGACGGGCATTGAGATTCACCCTGGCGCGACAATCGGTGACGGACTTTTTATCGACCACGGCACGGGCATTGTTATCGGCGAAACCGCCGAACTCGGAAAGAACGTGACGCTTTATCAAGGCGTGACACTCGGTGGCACCGGCAAGGAAAAGGGCAAGCGTCATCCGACAATCGGCAACAACGTCGTGGTTGCGACGGGCGCGAAAGTTCTCGGCTCGTTCAAAGTGGGCGACCATGCCAAAATCGGCGCGGGATCCGTCGTGCTGAAGGAAGTCCCGCCCCATGCTACCGTTGTCGGCATACCGGGGCGCGTCGTCGTCCTGCACGGCAAGCGCGTCCACAACGAAGATGAATACCGCGAGGCCGTTTCGGAACTGTGCAGGGCGCGCGGCTACGACGCAAACAATCCGAACGTCCGCGCAGAACTCATGGAGGAAATCGACGTTGACTTGAATCATGACGTATTGCCCGACCCCGACCGCGAAATGATTGAGGTTGCCCTTCGACAGATTCAACGCCTTGAGGCTCGCGTCAACGAATTGGAAACGGAACTTGCCGCCGCCAAAGCCGAAATTTCCGCCGAGGCAATGCGCACTTCGTCTATTGAAATCGCCTTGACCGAAAAGAAAGTCAACTTGTCAAAGGACGTGACGAAATGAATTTGATTCTGGACATTCACACACACACGATAGCCAGCGGACACGCTTACGGCACGATTCGCGAAATGGCGCAAGCTGCCTCCGAACGCGGCTTGAAACTTTTGGGCTTTGCCGAACACGGACCGAAAATCCCCGGCGCGATTAACCCGTTTTACTTCCGAAACTTTGTTGTCATTCCGCGCAACCTTTACGGCGTAGAAATCATTCACGGCTGCGAAATCAACGTACTCAACGACGGCACGCTTGACTTGGAACAGGAACTTATCGACAAGCTCGACTTCGGCATTGCGGGCATTCACGTCCAGTGTTACGAAAATGTCGGGCGCGAAAAAAATACCGATAACCTGCTGTCGTGCATGGCTAAAAAAAAAGTTTTTTTCGTGTCGCACCCCGACGACGACCACACGCCGCTGAATTACGAACGACTTGTTGACGGCGCGAAGAAATTTCATGTCGCCCTGGAAGTCAACAACAGCTCGTTCGTCAAGGAAGACAAGCGGCTTAATTGTCGCGAAAATTACAGGACGATGCTCGCGTTGTGCGAAAAATTTTCCGTGCCGATAATCGTCAGCTCCGATGCACATGATCCTTCGGGCGTCGGCGAATTTGCTTTGGCTGAAAAATTTTTGCGGGAAATAAATTTCGACGAAACGTTGATTCTTAATACCGCCGTCGACAAGCTGAAAAATTTCATTCATTTTTGAGGAGTGTTGAACATGAACGCTGAACCGAAAACCGTCCGTAAGGAGATGCTTGCCCGCGACTTGAAAGGTATCATCGACCTGCCGAACTACGCCGACAATCAGCGCGTGAAAGTCACGATTCAGCCCACTGAAGAGGACAAAATTTTGAGCGACGCGGAAATTAACGCCATAATGGACAGACTCACGGGTTGCTTGAAAGGCGCGGACAAATCGAAAACTCTCGACGATTGGCGCACGGAAAGGTTGGAAGAACGTTATGGAATTAAATTTGCTGATTGATACGAATGTCGTTATGGATGTCTTTTTGAAGCGGGAGCCCTTTCTTGCCATGAGCAATCGGGCAATTACTCTTTCAAGACGCTATCAGAACGTCAACAGCTTTATTTCGGCGTCGACCGTTACGGACATCTACTACATCACTTATAAAAATTTGAAGAATCATCAGATTGTGCGCGGGCTGTTCAAAGACCTTTTCAAGTTCGTTGGCGTCGTTACCGTGACGGACAAGGACATTCACGCCGCCTTTGCTCTTGATTGGAAAGACTTCGAGGACTCCGTTCAATACGCCGTCGCCAAGTCGAATAACTTTGACGGCATCGTTACGCGCAACATGCAGGGCTTTACCGACGACGCCGTTAAAATTTTTACACCGGAACAGGTTTGCGAGTACGTCGAAAAATTTTTTAAGGAGTGATTGCCAATGATTAAAGTATTCAATACCATGAGCCGCACGAAAGAAATTTTCAAGCCGCTGAAAGCCGGCGAGGTCAGTATCTACTGCTGCGGCGTGACGCCCTACAACGAACCGCATATCGGCAACGCCCGACCGTTCGTTACGTGGGACGTGATTCGCCGCTTGTTTAAAAAGCTGGGCTACACCGTCCGCTATATTCAAAATTTCACCGACGTCGACGACAAGATTATCAAGACCGCCAATGAACGCGGCGTCACGTGGAAGGAAGTCGCCGAAGAAAATATCACCGCTTACTTCAAGGGCATGGACGCCCTTAACATTCGCCGCGCAGATTTTTACCCGCGAGTCTCCGACACGATGGACGACATTATCAAAATGATTCAGACGCTCGTCGACAAGGGCTTTGCTTACGTGCTTGAAAACGGCGACGTGTTTTACAGCGTCGAAAAAATCGCCAACTACGGCAAGCTCAGCGGGCGCAAGCTCAGCGATATGATGGCGGGCGCGCGTGTCGAAGTGGACGCACGCAAACGTAATCCTATGGACTTCGCGCTTTGGAAGGCGGCAAAGCCCGGCGAACCGTATTGGGACAGCCCGTGGGGTCAAGGACGTCCCGGTTGGCATATCGAGTGCTCCGCCATGTCGCTGAAATATTTGGGCGAGAAATTCGACTTTCACGGCGGCGGCTCCGATTTAATCTTCCCGCACCACGAAAACGAAATCGCGCAGTCCCAAGCCGCTATCGGCGACGAAAATTCTTTCGCGCAGTATTGGGTTCACAACGGCTTCATAACCAACGGCAACGAAAAGCTCAGCAAGTCGAACAAGGCAATGGTCAAGCGCAACAAAGGCTTTTTCACGGTCGAGGAAGTTTTGGCGAAGTATCCCGGCGAAGTCGTGCGCTTGCTGTTGTTGCAGACGCATTACCGCAATCCGCTTGAATTCAACGAAGATCGCGTCAAGGAGTCGCAGGAATTCTTCGGCAAGTTGGCGCGGGCTTATTGGCAACTGGACACGTTGGCGCGCAAGATTCACGCGGGCGAATTCGTCAAGGACACGGGCGACAAAAATTTCGCGATAACGGTAAGCCCTGCCGGCGGTCTCGTCGAAGTGGCGGAACGTTTGCTTGCGAATTTCTACGCGGCAATGGAAGACGACTTCAACACCGCGCTTGCGATAACGCACATGTTCGAGCTTGCCAAGGAAGTCGGCGACTATTACGGCGCGTTCGACAGAGGAGAGATTTTGCCCGTGTCGATTGACGGCGACATACTCCTGCGCGTCCAAGCGATTTACATGGAAATGGCGGAGATCATCGGAATATTTGAACAGCCCGTGCCCGTCGAGGCGGAGGACGAAAAATCTTCTGACGACGAACTTGTCAACGCGCTCATGAAAATTATCCTGTCGATTCGGCAAGGCGCACGCGTCACAAAAAATTGGGTGATGGCGGACAAAATTCGCCACGAGCTCAAAGATGCGGGCATAATCGTCGAAGACACGCCCGACGGTGCCGTATGGAAACGGGTTTAAATTTTCCGCTCGACGAGATTAAAACTTTGTCGCCGCTGATTCTTGCGCATATCGGCGACGCGTATTTTCATCTGTACGTTCGCACGCGCCTGTTGCACGTCACACGCAACGTCACGCGCCTGCACGACCTCAGCGCGCAAATCGTCTCTGCCGCCGCGCAGGCAAAGACTTATCACGCGATAGAAAATTCTTTGACCGACGACGAACGCGACATTTTCCGACGCGGACGTAACGCAAAAAGTCATGCGCCGCGCAAAGTCACCGTCGCCGAATATCACGCGAGCACCGGCTTTGAGGCTTTGCTTGGCGCACTGTTCTTGCGGAAAAATTTCACGCGCCTTGACGAAATTTGCGAGCTTGCTTTTAGGGAGGCGTCATCATGAAAAAATCCATAACGCCCAAGGAGGCTTAAGCCGTGGACGACAACTTAATTTTCGGCAGAAACGCCGTGACCGAGCTGTTGAAGTCAGGGCGCAGCGTCAACAAAATTTTTATCGCGGAAGGCAGTCGCGACGGCTCTGTACAAAAAATTTTTGCGCTTGCCAAAACGGCGGGCGTTATTGTAGAATTCGTGAAGCGCGACAAACTCGACAAGCTTTGCGGCGGGCGTCACCAGGGCGTTGCGGCTGTGGCGGCGGCGGTTGATTACTCGACCGTCGAAGAAATTTTGTTGCTTGCCGAAAGCAAGGGCGAGCCGCCGTTCGTGATTCTGCTTGACGAATTGGAAGACCCGCAAAATTTTGGCGCGATACTTCGTACGGCGGAAGCTGTCGGCGTGCACGGCGTCATAATCCCCAAGCGGCGCAGCGTCCAACTTAACGCGACAGTCTTCAAAACGTCGGCGGGCGCGGCGGAATACGTCAAAGTCGCGCAAGTCACCAACGTCGCCCAAACGCTGAAAAATCTGCGCGGACTCGGCATGAAGGTCGTCGGCTCCGATATGAACGCGGCAGTTGACTTTCGGCAGGCGGATTTGTCCGGCGCAATCGTCTTGATTATCGGCAGTGAAGGCAAGGGTATGCGACGCTTGACGCGTGAAAATTGCGACTTGCTGATAAAAATTCCGATGGTCGGCAAAATCAATTCGCTTAACGCTTCGGCGGCGGGCGCGGTGCTCATGTACGAAATTTTTAATCGGCGGTACCGTTAACAATGAAAAAAAAGCGACCGCATTATCTCGTTGACGGCTACAATCTCATTCACGTCTGGGAAGAAATCAACATTGACGATTTGGCGACGGCGCGTGAATTTTTGATTCGCAGTCTGCACGAATACGGCGCGTATGAAAAATTCGATATAACCTTGGTCTTCGATGCCGCACGCAGCGAGGACGAGGAACGCAAGGAAGTTTACGACGACTTTTTCCGCGTGATTTACAGCGGCTTCAACGAAACGGCAGACAACGTTATTGAGCGGCTCAGTTACGAGGAAGTTCGCAAACGGCGCGAAGTGCACGTTGTCAGCTCCGACGCGACGATTGAAACCGTGATTTTGGGCGCGGGCGCATATCGTCACCCGTCAAGCGAATTCTATCGGGCGGTCAAACGCGCCAAACAACACTTGCGCAAAGAATACCTCGGCAATGTGACTTTGCCCGTGAAGCGCAACGAAGTCGGCGACAGAATCGGCGCAGATGTTTTCGCCAAGCTTGAGAAACTTCGGCGAGCAAAATAAATTTTTTTTATTAGGAGTGTGATAATCTGTGGCAGCAAAGAGAATCTATCAAATTGCAAAGGAGTTCGAACGCGACGACAAAGAGATCATCGAGTTCCTGACGGGGCAAGGCATCAAGGTTGGCAATCGCCTCAGCGCAGTTACCGAAGAGACGTACAACATACTCAAGGCAAAGTTCACCGCTCCGCCCGAACCGCCGCCCGCGCCCGAACCGCCCCCGGCTCCCGAAAAGCCCGCGCCTGCGCCCGAAGCGACTTCCGAAGAGACAGGCGAACAGGCACCCGCGCAACAAGGCGGTGGCAAGAAACGGAAAAAACGCGGCAAAGGCGGCTACCAACCTTTCCAAGGCGACCCCGGCGTTTCGTTCGACCCAAATAATCAAGTCGGTTCGCCCTTGATTCCGCCCTCCGCCGATGCCGAAACCTTCAATGCGGCTACTCGTGCCGTCTATACCGAGGCAGTAATCTCCGGCAACAATTTCATTGAAAACTATCGCTACGGCGGCATGTCCAAAAAGGAGTACAAGGCTCTTAAGCCGCGTCTTATCGGTGCCATGGACACGTGGGCTGTCCTTTGCGAACACAGAATCCCTTACCCCGATTCGTCGCCCGTGCGCTACTGGATGGCGGTCAACAAGCTCACGACCAAGGCTTTCAAGCTCATAAACGCTTTCGGCATAGACAACAGGGAAGCTCTGGCAGACATGCGCAACGCGCTTAATCCTGTCGGTAAAAAATACGAGCCGCGTGAAATTTTCACGGACGAAGAGAATCAGCTTTTCGAGGAACAGCAAACGCTTATCTTCAAAGCCTTCGGGCACGGCATGGGCGAAGTAAACGACAGACTTTACGAACTGAAAATGCACGCCGAGCGCATGAAGAGACATTGCGAACACATGGATTTCCTTGCGTGCATAACCAATCCCGCCGACGAAATGCGCAGTGCTGAACGTATTCCTTTCAACGAAATCACCGATTTGGTAACCTACAGCATAGGCGGCATCGCCCGTCGTTTATTTTTCTTCATCAACAACAAAGAGCGCATCGTCAACATTATTAACAATTTCTTCGAGTGGCTTAACGGCTACGCCAAGCTCAAGGAGCAAGGTGCCGACGCCGCCAAGATTGAAAAATATCTTGAGCTTGAGAAAAAATTTGTCGCGCTCGTCGAGTTCATGTCGTTTGACAATCTGATATCAGTAAAAAAGGATATGCCCAAGCCCTTTGACACCGCGCTGAATTTGCTCAACGAATATCGCGACAACATGGACGACCCCGACGCCGAACGCAATTTCAAGTATAAAGTGCGCGGCATCACAAACATTATCTACAAGCCGAAAGAATACGTCTTCTTGTATCAATTCGCCGGTTTGGAGCCGCAAAAGGATTATCGTCCGCCCGAAGAAATTGCCGCCGCCGAAGCAGCAAAAGCCGCAAAAGCCGCCAAGGCAGCCGCCGAAGCGGAAGCCGCCGCAAAAGAAAACCCCGCCGACAACGCCGACGAGGCTTGAACTCAACCCCAAAACATGTGCTTTTTCCAAAAGACTAACGCCGCGACGATTGACGCAATCAACGCTATCACAATGACGATAATAAATCCGAAATTATTTTCGCTCAGCGGCACGGGCACGTTCATTCCGAAGAAACTGGCGATTACCGTCGGCACCGCGATTATAATCGTCATGGCGGCAAGAAACTTCATGACCATGTTCTGATTGTTCGATATTATTGACGAAAAAATATCCGCCATTTGCGAAAGAATTTGGCTGTACATTTCGACCATCTCGCGCGCCTGCTTGTTTTCGATGATAACGTCTTCAAGTAATTCCTCGTCTTCCTCGTAAATTTCCAGAATCCCTTCGACGGTGCGATTGTTGCGAAGGCGCAAAAGTTTTTCAAATACCGCGTCGTTGGAGCGGAGCGAGGCATTAAAATAAGTCAAACCCCGTTGCAATTCCATGAGCCGCAAGATGTCCGAATTGCGCATTGACGTGCGCAGTTGCTCTTCGATTTCGTCGGAGAGCTTATTTATTTGCCGCAGGTAGCGCAGGTAGAAAGTCGCCGAGCGATACAGTATCTCAAATAAAAATCGCGTGCGTTTGTAGGTGTGGAAGAGCCGCGCCGTGCGCTGGTTGAAACTTGCCATGACGGGCGTCTCTTCCAAGCAAACCGTGATTATGTGCTGTTTCGTCAGGATGATTGCAAGCGGCAACGTGTCGTAGCTTTCCTCCTCGTAGACGATCGGCACGTTCGTCAGAATCATTATCGAGCCGTCTTCGGTGTCCAAATGCGAACGTTCTTCCTCGTCGAGTGCGGCGCGCAGAAAATCCGGTTCTACTTGCGTCAACGCGCTTACTTCCCGCAATTCATACGGCGTCGGGTCGACGATGTTTATCCACGCGCCCTTTTGCAACGTTTTGAGCGTCAGCTTTTCAAGGTGTCCCGACTCTTGCGATTTGTAAATTTCAACCAACGGTATCGCCCCCTTTCGTGCGGCTATTTTACTACAACGCGGGAATTTTTTTAAGCCGTCGCGTGAAGGAAATTTTTCGGCGGCATGTAAATTATCTGCGGCAAAGCTTGATAATGATTCGCTCCAAAACTTCGACATCTGCGCGGCCGGTCTTCAACTTAAAGTCGGCGTCCGCCAATTCGACGAAGACTTCCTCCAAAAGTTTTTCCGGGTAGCCCTTGGCAGTTTCGCCGAGCTTTTGCGCGATGTACGGATTCATTTCAAGCGGTTCGCCGAGCCGTCGACCGTTCACGCCCTGCGCCATGAAATGTTTCGCGCGCAGGAGCCGCCGCACGTGATTGACCAACAGCGTCGTCACCAACGGGATTTTCGGCGGCGTGCGCGCTTGCTGTTTCAAAAGGTAGACGGCTTTTTTGGGCTTGCGTTCGTCCATGGCGTCCGTCAGCGCGAAGTTCGACACTTCGGGCGGCGCGAGCATGTTCTTGCGCAAATTGTCTGCCGTTATCTCCGTGCCCGCGACGTTCAGCGCGACTTTGTCCAGTTCGTTCGACAAATACCACAGCGATATTTCCGGCAAGATTCCGATTCGTTCATTGAAGTATCGACGCGCCTCCCCGCTCATGACTTTGCCCAGCGACGCGAGCTTTTCGTCCAACCAGTCGTCGACTTCCCACGGGCGCAACGGATCCGCTTCCAACACCGCGCCGACCTTTGCCGCGAGCTTGTAGAGTTTGCGCCGCTTGTCTGCCGTCCGCGCCGTGAAGATTACGTAATTGGTCGACAGCATGTCGCGCAGGACGTTTTCGAGCCGTTCGCTTGATTTTTCCGAGCTGAAGAAAGGCGCGTTCTTAATCAGCACGACATTGCGCGAGCTGAAGAACGGGGCGCTGTCTATCGCGCTGATTACGTCGCCGAGCGCGGGCTTGTTGTCGCAGTCCAAGGTTGTCAATTCGGTCGCCTTGTCGACGCCGAGCACGGCAAAAATTTTTTCGCGCGCCTTGTCGATAAAATAAGTCTCCGCGCCGCACAGCAGGTAGACGTTTTTAAGCCCGTCGTCGAGCGCGTTCATGAATTCTTTGAACTTCAAACTTTCACCCCCAAGGAGTTGTTTAAAATGATTCTTCGCGACGTTTATGCCGAGATTGACCTTGCCGCGATTCGCCACAACCTTACCGCGATTCGTCGCCGCATCAATCCCGCGTCGAAACTTTGCGCCGTCGTCAAAGCGAATGCTTACGGGCACGGCGCGCTTGAGGTCTCCAAGGTTGCCGTCGAGTGCGGTGCCGATTTTCTTGCCGTCGCAACCGTCGACGAAGGGCTTGAGCTCCGCCGCGCAGGTTTCAAGTTGCCGATTCTGATTCTGGGCTTGATTCCGCAGGAAGCCGCGCCCGCCGTCGTCGACAATGATTTGACGCAAGCCGTCGCCGATTTTGCATTAGCAGAAAAATTGTCCGCCGCCGCCGTCAGCCTCGGCAAGGTCGCCAAAGTTCATCTCAAGGTTGAAACGGGCATGGGTCGTATCGGCGTCGCGCCAGATAATGCTGTCGAGCTTGCCGCGCAGATTGCCCGCCTTCCGAACGTTGAGTTTGAGGGATTGTTTTCGCACTTCGCCGACGCCGACAACGCCGACCGGACGTTCACCGCCGCGCAGATAAAAATTTTCTCCGACGTCGCCGAAAAAATTCGCGGGGCGGGCGTCGCGTTGAAGATTTGCCACATCGCCGAATCAGCCGCCGCGCTCGACATCCCCGAAGCGCATTTTGATATGGTTCGTTCGGGCATAATCAATTACGGGCTTTATCCTGCCGACGACTTCCCGCGCACCGTCGCACTCAAGCCCACAATGAAACTCGTCGCCAAGATTGTTTACCTGAAAAAAATCGCGGCGGGCACGTCGATTGGTTACGGGCGCGAATTTGTTGCCGCACGCGACTCGCTGATTGCGACGTTGCCGATTGGTTACGCCGACGGCTATATTCGCGCTTACAAGGGCTTTCACGTCGACGTAAACGGACAACTTGCGCCGATTGCGGGGCGCGTGTGCATGGATCAGACGATGATTGACGTGACGGACGTTGACGGCGTTAAAGTTGGCGACGAAGTGATTCTTTTCGGCTCGGACGCCGTGACGACAGACGACGCCGCCCGCCACTTGCGAACGATTAATTACGAAGTCACGTGCCTCGTATCTGCGCGGGTGCCGCGTGTTTTCAAAGGGCTCTGAGTTTGGCGAAAAATTTTGCCTTGAACAGCCGAAGCTTGAACTCCAAAAGCCCGAAGCGCGGCTTGCGTATGTGTATGCGGTAAAGTTCGTAAGGATTCGTTTTAAGCGTGTTCAAGCCCGCCTCGCCCGTCACTGCCGTCAAATAATTTTCCTCGCGCAGAATTTGTTCGACTTCCGGGTTGTACGCGCCGTTCGGGTACGACAGGCTGTAAATCGTTTGTAAGCCGCTCCACTCCAAAAAAGTTTTCGACTGGCTTATCTGCCGCCGCTGCGTTACGTCGTCCTGCGAAGTCAGCGGCAAATGATCGGACGTGTGCGATCCGATTTCAAGCCCGCGCCGTTGCATATCTTTCAGCTGTTCGACTGTCAGATAGCCCGGCTTGCCGACTTCGTTGGTTATGACGTAGACGACCGCCGTCATGCCGCGCGCCTCCAATATCGGCAACATCGTCGTGTAGTTGTCCTCGTAACCGTCGTCGAAGGTCAGCACAATCGGTTTTGCGGGCAACGTCCCCTTGCCGTGCACCACGCGCATAAAATCTTGCAATGTTATCGTCGTGTAGCCCTCCGCCTGCAACCAGTCCAACTGCGCGGCGAAGACGTCGGGCGGCACGTTGTACACCTCAAACGCCGGGTCGAGCGGCGCGTCCGTCACTTGATGATATTCCAGTATCGGGAAGCCTTCGGGCTCCGGCAAAAGCAAAATCACTGCGGAAATCAGCGCGGTCAATACGAAAGCCGCGACGCCGATTATTCGCAACGTTACCACCTCCACGCGCATTGTAACACAAACGCGCGACAATCAAAAATCCCACCGAGCTAATCGATGGGATTTTTTGTTGTTCTCTAAAGACCGTAAACGGTATGAGATATGTCGCGACGGCACACCTTAAAGGCGGCGTCCTCTTGCGGTTCATTCGGCGGTTTCGGAAAGAGATTTCAAACGCGCCGATTTTCGCTGAGGTTCTCGAAATTTTTTGTCATATACGTTTCATAAAAGTGCCGTGAATGTTGATTTGACGCCGCTTGTACGTTTTGGAAAATGTTTCCGTCAATCGGCGTCGCTGCGTCACCCCCAAATCTTTTTCCAAATTTAAAATCGAACTGCTTGCTTTGTACCACAACCGCCGCCAAAATGCAAGAAAAATTTTTCGGGCAAAAAAATATCCCGCCAATCGACGGGAAAATTTTCGTTCAATAGCTCAGCCACGTGAAGACGAATATCGCGATAGAGACAATGCCGTTGCGCATGAAGTAGGCTTGCGTGACGAAGCGATAATCGCCGGGCTTAACAAGCGCGTGCTGATAAACCAGAGCCGCCGCCGCAATCGCCACGCCGACGAAGTAAAGCCCGCCCAAGCCCAACATCAGCCCGACCGTCACGAAGCAGGCGATTGATACGACGTGCAAGCCCCGTGCGATTCGCAACGCGCCCGCTGCGCCGTATTTGGTTGCCAACGAGTGTAACCCATGCGACTTGTCGAAACGCTCGTCCTGCGCGCCGTAGACCGCGTCAAAAGCCCCAATCCACAGCGCGACCGCCACGCACAAAATTATCATCGGCAAGGCAATGCTTTCGGTGACGGCGACCCACGCGCCCGCAGGAGCCATCGCAATCGCCACGCCCAAGCACAGGTGACACCACGCCGTGAAACGTTTCGTGAACGGGTAGACGACGAACGGCACCGCCGCCACGGGCAACAGCTTCAGGCAAACGGGCGGGAGTTGCGCGACCGTCACGACCAAGACGACAAGGCACGCCGCGATAAAAATCAACGCCTCGCCCCGTGAGATTTCGCCGCGCACCATTGCCCGATACGACAGGCGCGGTTGCAGTTTGTCATATTTCAAGTCGGCAAGGTTGTCGATTGCGATTGCCGCCCAACGCGCCGCCGTTATCGCGATTAAAATCAGCACAACCGTCCACGCGTCGGGGTGACCGTCCGCCGCCATGAACGCGCTCGCCAACGCGAACGGCAAGCTGAAAATCGTGTGCGGCAAGGCGACGTTGTTGGCGTGTGCTTTGAATTTGCTCATTGCTTTTCAAAGTCGCCGTCGGGTAAAAGTTTCCAAGTCTCGTCCGCCCGCGCAGAGTTCTTCAAGACACGTTCGATATTCCGTCCGTCGCTGAAGTCGAAAAATCTTTCCGCCTCTTCGCGTGACTTGCCGCCCTGCACCTTGCGATTGATAAGCCGCTCGCGGAGAATGTCCCTCGGCGCGTCGACGAAAACAGCATAATCGCCAAGCACGCGGACGTTTGTCCAGCCGGGCTCCTTGAGTAGCAGGTAGTTGCCTTCAATCAAAATGATGTCGTCCTCGACGCTCATGTAGTCGGGCAACACGTCATGAAGCCTGCGGTCGTAGACGTTCCAATCGGTGCCTTCTGCGCGGACTTCGCGAATCTTCTCGACGAACAAATCAAGATCGAAGGTTTCGGGCGCGCCCTTGACTTCGCGCATAAGAATTTCGTTGCCGTCGCGTTCGACAGTCTTGACGTTCATGTAAGCCGCCGTGTAGTGGTAGCCGTCCATGCCGAGCGCACGTATGGCGTCGACTTCTTTGCGTTCGCGGCTGAGCTGTTCAAGAAGTTTCGCCAACGTGGTTTTGCCGGCACCGGGCGGCGCGACAAGATAAGCGATAACCTTCCTGTCAAGCGTCAACTTCAAGTCGGTGAGCTCGTGCAGGAACGGCATGAAAATTTCTTCAATCGCCGTCTCGCTGAATCGGGCTTCCTGTTGCAGCCCGTTGACTTCCATGCTGTATGTTAAAAATTTTTTCTCCATGTCAAACAATCACCCCGCTTTTGACGAGTTCACGCGCTGCCTTGCCCGTCAAATGTTCAATCGTCATGACGGGCACGACCACCGCGCTCAATCGCGCAAGTTCAGCTTTGCGACGTTCGGGGCTTGCCGTCGAAGAATACTTATCGGCAAGCAGTTCAAGCCCGCGCAGTTTGTCGGGGTCTTCGTTGTCTTCGACGAGCCTTATGCGCCCGAAGGCAATCGCGCTGGTGAAATACGTCGTGAACTCTTCGGCAACGACATCGTGGCGGTCGACGACGCAAAACGAAGCCTTATCGTTGCGGCGAATCGCGTCGAGCTTGTGACCGACTTTCGCGCTGTGGAAGTAAATTTTCCCTTCGTCGAAGGCGTAATTAATCGGCACGGCGTAGGGATAACCGTCGTCGCCCGAAAGAGCCAAAACGCCGAATTCGCCGCCGCGCAGGATTTCCAACGCCGTCGCCTCGGAGATAACGCAATTCTTGCGCCGCATCTCTCTGAACATGACGCCGCCTCCTCAAGTGCCCGCGCTTACGCCGTCCTTGATGAATTTGGCGAGCCGATCGCTTTCCTTGGCGACGCTGTCGAGCTTGCCGATTTCGCGGCGGCAATCGGTGAGCACCTTAATGGCGTCGTCGATTTTTTTCAGCGTAAGGTTTTCGTCTTTGGCGAGATTTTCTATTGTGTGTTTGCAACTCTTAAACAGTTCGTCTTTCAACTTCGTGCGGGCGCGTTTGCGGTTTTCAAATTCCCGCGCCAACTTTTCGAGCTGTTCCATGGTGTGCACCGCCGCGAGGTAGTCGTACTTCATCTGCGCGGACATCGGAACTTCCAAGTCGTTGGCGTCGGTGATTTTGTTTACTTCCAATGCGTCTTTGAATCTGTCGATAACTGCCATTGCTGTCGCCTCCTTATCACTTACCACTTTATCTGTCGCGTCTGTTGCGTCCGTCGCGCATGTTTTTCAAGTCGCGCAAATCTTTAATGGTGCGTGATTCGCTACGTCTGCCTTCGTTGCGCGGGCGGCTGTCGTTGCGTGGCGGACGGTTGTCATTGCGCGGCGGACGTCCGTCGTTGCGTGAGCGGTCGTCGCTACGCGGGCGGTCGAAACTTCTTTGCGGTCTGTCGTCTCTGCGCGGGCGCGGCGAATCGCCTTCAAGCAGTGCGCGATGGCTGGCATTGATTCTGCCCTTTTCGTCGATTTCGGTTATCTTGACGGTGAGCTTGTCGCCAATCTTTACGGCGTCTTCAACGGTCGGAATGCGCTTGTCGGACAGCTGCGAAATGTGACAGAGAGCCTCCTTGCCGAACGCGATTTCCACGAACGCGCCCGTCGGCATGATTCGCGTAACGGTGCCTTCGTAGACTTCGCCGATAGCCACGTCGCGGACAATCTGCTCGATAATCTCAACGGCGCGGTCAATGCCCTCGAAATTCTTGCTGGTGACGAAAACTTGCCCGTCGTCGTTGATGTCGATGTCAACGCCGGTCTCCTCGATAATGCGGTTGATAATCTTGCCGCCCGTGCCGATGATCTCGCGGATTTTGTCGACGGGGACTTTCAGCGTGCGGACGCGCGGCGCGTAGGGCGACAGGTCGTCGGCGGGCTTGCTGATGACTTCAAGCATTTTGCCGAGTATGAATGAACGTCCGCGCTTCGCCTGAGCCAATGCGTCGCTTAAGATTTCGCGCGAAATGCCCGCGACTTTGATGTCCATTTGAATCGCAGTGACGCCTTCGGTCGTGCCCGCGACTTTGAAGTCCATATCGCCGAGCGCGTCTTCCATGCCTTGAATGTCCGTCAAAATCGTGTGCGCGTCGCCGTCCTTGACGAGACCCATTGCCACGCCGCTGACGGGACGTTTAATCGGAACGCCGGCTTGCATAAGGCTTAACGTACTGCCGCAGACGCTGCCCATTGAGCTGGAGCCGTTGCTTTCCAAAACCTCCGAAACAAGGCGAATCGTGTAAGGGAAGTCTTCAATCGACGGAATGACGGGGACGAGCGCACGTTCGGCAAGCGCGCCGTGACCGATTTCGCGACGCCCCGGGCCGCGTGAAGGACGCGCCTCGCCGACGCTGAAGCCGGGGAAGTTGTAATGATGAATGTAATGCTTGGTGTATTCGGGTTCGAGCCCGTCGATGATTTGTTCGTCGCCGATTGAGCCGAGCGTCGTTATCGTCAAGACCTGCGTCTGACCGCGCGTGAACAGCCCGGAGCCGTGCGTCCTTGCGAAAAGACCGACTTCACAACTGATCGGGCGCACTTCTTCCAATTCGCGACCGTCGGGGCGAATTTTTTCATGCGTAATCATTTTGCGGACAATTTCTTTTTCGAGCTTGTAAAAGACCGCGCCGATGTCCTTTTCGACGTTGGGGTAGTCTTCGGCGGGGAATTTTTCAAGCAGTTCGGCGATGACTTCAGCCTTGCACGCGTCAAGGTTTGCCTCGCGTTCGAGCTTGTCGGGGTTGCGAATGAGCGTGTCGATTTTGTCGTAAGCGACTTCGCGAACGGCGGCGGCGATTTCCTCGGCGGGCTGGAAAAGCTTGACTTCGCGCTTTTCCTTGCCGACGGCGGCAACGATTTCTTCTTGGAAGGCGACGAGCTTTTTAATCGCCTCGTGCCCGAACAGAATCGCTTCAAGGACGATTTCTTCAGGCAATTCCTTGACGCCCGCTTCGACCATCATGACGGCATCCTTGGAACCTGCGACGATCAAATCCATTTCGGAAACGTCAAGCTGTTCCTTGGTGGGGTTGATGACGAATTCGCCGTCGACGCGCCCGACGTGCACGCCGGCAATCGGGCCGCCAAAGGGAATGTCGCTGACGCACAGCGCGCAACTCGCGCCCAACATGCCCGCGAATTCGGGAGCGTTGTCCTCGTCGAAGCAAATGCACGTTGCGATAATCTGCACGTCATTGCGGAAGCCGTCGGGGAAGAGCGGACGAATCGGGCGGTCAATCAGTCGGCTTTTGAGAATCGCGCTTGTGGGCGGACGACCTTCGCGCTTGATAAAGCCGCCGGGGATTTTGCCTGCGGAGTACATTTTTTCTTCAAAGTCGACGGTCAGCGGGAAGAAATCCGCGCCTTCGCGGGGTTCGGCGGACATGGTTGCCGCGACCAAAACAGCCGTGTCGCCGTAGCGCACGAGCACCGAGCCGTTGGCCTGCTTAGCCATTTTGCCGTGTTCGACGACCAATTTTCTGCCGCCGAATTCCATTTCAAACGTGTTCAAATCTGTTTCCTCCTAATCGTTTATCACGCGCTAACCTTCGACACAAAAGCCGTTGTTCCTTCAAAAACAAAAACCGCCCCCGAAGTTCGAGGGCGATTTATCGTTATCAGAACGCGTCCGAAAAATTTTCTTACTTAAGTGTCTTCGCGAGTTCCATGATGGCAGGCGCGGAGCCGTCAGAGCCGAGAACGTCTTTAATCTTGTGGGCGACGAGTTCCTTAATGTAGTTACGCGCCGGCGTGAGATACTGGCGAGGATCGAAGTGATCAGGATACTGATCGAAGTGTTCGCGAATGCCGGCGGTCATTGCAAGGCGGAGATCGGAGTCGATGTTAATCTTGCAGACAGCGGACTTCGCGGCTTTGCGGAGCTGGTCTTCGGGAATGCCGACAGCGTCTTTAAGTTTGCCGCCGTGGTCGTTGATGATTTTGACGTACTTGGGAATGACGGAGCTTGCGCCGTGAAGAACAATCGGGAAGCCGGGGATTTGTTTTTCGATTTCGGCGAGGATGTCGAAGCGCAGTTCGGGCGGTTCAAGCACGCCGGTTTCGGGGTTGCGGGTGCACTGTTCGGGCGTGAATTTGAATGCGCCGTGGCTGGTGCCGATAGCAATGGCGAGCGAGTCGCAACCGGTCTTGGAAACGAATTCGACGACTTCTTCGGGTTTAGTGTAGTGAGCTTTGTCGGCGTCAACGCTGACATCGTCTTCGACGCCCGCGAGCTGACCGAGTTCGGCCTCAACCATTACGCCGTGCGCGTGCGCATATTCGACGACTTCTTTGGTCTTCTCGATATTTTCCGCGAAGGGATAATGCGAGCCGTCGAACATGACGGACGTAAAGCCGCCGTCAATACAGGATTTGCAGGTCGCGAAGTCGGGACCGTGGTCGAGGTGCAGAGCAATCGGAATGTCATTGACTTCCAGAGCAGCACGAACGAGGTGCACGAGATACTGATGGTTAGCGTATTTGCGTGCACCGGCGGAGCATTGGAGGATGACAGGCGAATTGAGTTCGGCAGCGGCCGACGTGATGCCCTGAACGATTTCCATGTTGTTGACGTTGAACGCGCCGATAGCGAATTGACCTTCGTGAGCTTTCTTGAACATGGCTTTGGTTGTGATTAACGGCATTGAGCATACCTCCTAAAAAATATCTTACAGATTCGCGGGGCGTGCGCCCCTCCTGAAACAACAAACGCATTTTAACACATTCGCAGTCAAACTTGCAACAAGCAAGCGAAAAATATTTTGACTATTCACGCGGCGGCTTGCGGCAAAAAATAACCTTACCCGCGAGAGTAAGGTTATTGGCGTCAGAGAACTTTGTAAGTAAGCGTCGTGTTGCCGATTAGAATTTTGTCGCCATCCTTGAGTTCGTGGCGGCTTATCGGCTTTTTGTTGACGTGCGTGCCGTTGAGACTGCCCGCGTCGTAAAGAACGTGCCTGTGCCGTTCGTAGGCAACGTAGGCGTGAATTCGCGAAACGCTTTCGTCTTCCAACACAAAATCGTTCGTGTCCTTGCGCCCAAGATAAATTTGACGTTCGCCGACAACGATCTCCGCCGTGGTGAAATCGGTAATGACTGCCAGATTGTATTCGACCCTGCGCGGCGCGGCGGTGCGCATCGTCCTGACGATTTGCGCCTTGTCGGCAATAATGGTTTCGTCGTCGTCGGTTGAGTTGGTGTCTTTAATCAGCGTATGACTCAGCACGTCGTTTTCAAGATTTATGGTGTCCTCTTCGGGCTCGGTTTCTTCGACGTAGCCGGACACAATGACTATGTCACCGTCGGTTTCGGTCATCTTTTTGATTTTGACGGAAAGCTTGCCGTCCATGAAAGCATTTTCGCGAATGACTTTGCGCTCGACCGCCTCGTAAAGGGACTTGATAAGTCGCGCCGCACTCAAGCGATAACAATCTTCCTCGCGCAGGTAAATGGTGTAAGAGTTCGGAACACGGTTATCCTTGGTCTTTTGCTTGGCGACTTCGCGTTCAAGTGCCTTTATCAGTGCGTTCGGCTCCACTTCGCCGTGCCGCTGAAATAAATTCGTCAACCGCCCGATTATCAGGCTTGCCGGCTTCAACTGCGCCACCCCCGAAAAAAATTAGGAATTAGGAGTTGGGAATTAGGAATTGCAAAATCTTTCCTAATTCCTCATTCCTCATTCCTAATCGCCGTTTAAACCAGTTCGATAAGCACCATGGGCGCGGCATCTCCGCGACGCGGTGAGAGTTTCAAGATTCTGGTATAACCGCCTGCGCGGTCGCTATATTTGCCGGGGATTTCCTCGAAAACTTTATGAACAACGTCGACGTCCGCGACGAGATTTATGGCTTGACGGCGTGCGCTGAGGTCGCCGCGTTTGGCGAGCGTCACGACTTTTTCGGCGAATTTGCGAAGCTCTTTGGCACGCGCCTCCGTGGTCTCTATGCGCTCGTATTGGAAAAACGCGCTGAGCAAGCTCCTGAACATGGCCTTGCGTGCGCCGGAATTCCTGCCGAGTTTTCTGTAGCTCATTAAATATCCTCCTTTCTGCCGGAATCAATCATCCATTAAAACCGCGCCGGGCGGGTTCGGCGACTGCCTGAACGAGACGCCGAGTTGATCCATCGTCTGCTTGATTTCCTCGAAAGATTTGCGCCCGAGGTTGCGGACTTTCATCATTTCCTCTTCAGTCTTGTCGGCAAGGTCGGCGACGATGTGAATGCCCGCCCGTTTAAGGCAATTCGTCGAACGAACGGACAATTCAAGCTCTTCAATCGGCTTGGCGAGATTTTTGTCCAGCGTCACCGTAACGTCGTCTTCGGGTTCCTTTTCGTCGGTTTCATCTTCGTCCTTGACGACTTCCTCGATTGCGACAATGCCGTCCATGTTCTGGAAAAGTTTCATGTGCGCGATAAGGATAGCCGCCGCCTTGGAAACGGCCTCTTCGGGACCGAGGGTGCCGTCTGTCCAAACTTCCAGCGTCAACTTGTCGAAGTCCATTTCGTTGCCGACGCGGGTATCTTCGACGTTGTAATTGACGCGTAACACGGGCGAGAAAATTGAATCTATCGGGATGGTGCCGATAATGTCGTCGGGATTTTTGTTTTTCTCCGCTTGGTCGTAGCCGCGCCCCGTGCGAGCCGTCATTTCGATTCTGAGCTTGCCGGTATCGTTGAGCCACGCGATATGCAGGTCGGGGTTGAGAATTTCGATACTTGGGTCGCATTCGATGTCGGCGGCAGTGACTTCGCGTCTTTCGCCCTTGGTATGGAAGCCTGTTTTAATTTCTTCCTCTACGTCGACGTCAATGCGCAACGTGTAAGTGCGCGGCGGCATCGTCGCCACTTGTGCGAAGAATTGCGGCTGATCTTTTTCCTCGTCGATTTTAAGGCAAATCATTTTGATGTTAAGGACGATATTGGTAACGTCTTCGCGAACGCCGGGTATTGTCGAAAATTCGTGAAGGACGCCGTCAATCCTAATCGACGTAACAGCCGCGCCTTCCAAACTCGACAAGAGCATACGGCGCAAACTGTTGCCGATTGTTATGCCGTAGCCGCGACCGAGCGGTTCGCAGATAAATTTGCCGTAATTGCCGTCGTCGCCTATTTCGACCATTTCGATCTTCGGCGGCTTTTGGCTTTCGTTCTTTTCGTTGTCCGTCAAAGAGATACGCTCCTTTCAGAAAAGTTCTGTCGGGATTCTCTAATTATCTGGAGTACAACTCAATGATTGACTGCTCATTGACGGGAATGTCGCTGATGTCTTCGCGGGTGGGGAAGCGCGTGACGGAGCCTTTGAGGTTCGCCTGATTGGAATCAATCCACGGCGGCGCGCTTAGGGCGTTGTTGACTTCCTGAATCATTTTGAAAATCTCTTTGCCGCGGCTTTTTTCGCAGACTTCAACGACGTCGCCGACTTTGACCAATGCCGACGGGATGTCGACGCGCTTGCCGTTGACGGTGATGTGACCGTGGCGGACGAATTGACGCGCCTGACGGCGGGTGTTGGCGAAGCCCATGCGGAAGACGACGTTGTCAATGCGGCGTTCAAGCAGGATCAAAAGATTTTCGCCCGTGACGCCCGGCATTTTCTTTGCCTTTTCGTAGTAGTTGCGGAATTGACGTTCGAGGACGCCGTAAATGAATTTCGCTTTTTGTTTCTCTTTGAGCTGGAGCCCGTATTCGCTGACTTTGCGCCCCATGCGTTGTTGTTGCTGGTGTTTCTTTTCGCTGACCTTGCGGGAACGACCGATAACCGCCTGTTCAATTCCGAGTGCGCGGCAGCGTTTCAAAGCGGGAGTTCTGTCGATTGCCATATTTGCACCTCCAATTAAACTCTGCGGCGTTTGGGCGGACGGCAGCCGTTGTGGGGAATGGGCGTCACGTCTTTAATCATGTTGACTTCGAGCCCGGTTGCTTGCAACGAACGAATGGCCGCCTCACGACCCGCGCCGGGTCCTTTGACGTAAACTTCGATTTGTTTCAAGCCGTGTTCCATTGCCGCCTTTGCCGCGACTTCAGCCGCCATCTGCGCGGCGAAGGGCGTCGACTTGCGCGAACCTCTGAAACCGAGCCCGCCTGCCGAAGCCCAAGAAATTGCGTTGCCGCTTTTGTCGGTGAGCGTGACAATCGTATTGTTAAACGTGGAGCTGATATGCGCCACGCCGTATTCGATATTCTTGCGAACTTTCTTTTTGGCGCGGACTGTTCTCTTTGTTGCCACCTGTCGTAACCTCCTTTAAGGGATTATTCTTTCTTCTTGCCTTGGACGAGTTTCTTCGGGCCCTTGCGAGTCCGTGCGTTGTTTTTGGTGTTCTGTCCGCGTACAGGCAAGCCGAGACGGTGACGGCGTCCGCGATAACAGCCAATATCAATGAGTCGCTTGATGTCCATCTGAACGTCGCGGCGAAGGTCGCCTTCCACCACGAAGTTGTGGTCAATGGCATCACGAAGTTTGACAACCTCGTCGTCCGTGAGATCTTTCGTGCGGGTGTCGGGGTTGACGCCCGTCATCGCCAAAATTTTTTGCGACGTGGGCAATCCGATTCCGTAAATGTAGGTCAACGCGTATTCGATTCTCTTGTCACGGGGCAAATCTACACCGGCTATACGTGCCATAAATTTTTCACCTCCTTAAAAAATTATCCCTGACGCTGTTTGTGCTTGGGATTTTCGCAGATAACCATAACGCGCCCTTTGCGCTTGATGATTTTGCATTTGTCGCACATCTTTTTGACCGACGGTCTGACTTTCATTTGAGCCGCCTCCTTAAACGATTGTGTAATGTATCACGTTTGTCGAATAATGTCCAGTAATTTTTTTGGACAAGGGAAAAGGGACAAGGGACAAGTTCAGTCCCTCGCCCCTAAAATTCAGTCCCTGTTCATTTGAAACGGTAGGTAATGCGCCCGCGGGTGAGGTCGTAGGGCGTGAGCTCTATCGTGACTTTGTCGCCGGGAAGTATGCGGATAAAGTTCATGCGGATCTTGCCGGAAACGTGAGCCAAGACTTTGTGCCCATTCGCCAACTCGACCTGGAACATCGCGTTCGGCAGAGCCTCCAAGACTTTACCTTCGACTTCGATTACGTCTTGCTTTGACATAGCGCGAACCCCCTCAGCCTTTCACCGAGGTCAAGACGTTAATCAAATCTTCGGTGACTTTCTCGATATGCTGTCTGCCGTCGACTTCGGTGTAGACGCCCGCTTTTTTGTAGTACTCAATCAGCGGACGCGTCGATTCGACGTAGACGTTCAGGCGGTTGGTCATGGTTTCGACGGTGTCGTCGGCGCGCTGATAAAGTTCGCCGCCACATTCGTCGCAGACGCCTTCGACCTTCGGGGCATTGAACTCGACGTGGTAAGTCGCGCCGCAATTCTTGCACACGCGTCGTCCGACACTGCGACCGATTAAATCTTCGGCGGGAACGTTGATATTTAAAACAGCCGTCAACGTCTTGCCCAAATCGGTAAGGATCTTGTTGAGCGCGTCGGCCTGTTCGACCGTGCGCGGGAAGCCGTCAAGGATAAAGCCGTTCTTGCAGTCGTCCTTGCCGAGCCGTTCGCGAACTATGCCGATCGTCACTTCGTCGGGAACGAGTTTGCCGGCGTCCATGCAAGCTTTCGCCTGCTTGCCGAGCTCCGTGCCGGACTTGACCGCCGCGCGGAACATGTCGCCCGTCGCGATTTGCGGGATACCGAATTTTTTTACAAGGAAGGCCGCCTGCGTACCCTTGCCGGCTCCGGGCGCACCCATTAGGATTATTTGCATTTCCTGTCCCTCACTTCATGAAGCCTTCATAGTGTCGCATAACGACCATAGCCTCGATTTGTTTCATCGTGTGGAGCGCGACGCTTACGACAATCAGTAACGCCGTGCCTCCGAAATATACGCCTTGAATGTGTGTCGCTCCGCCGATTAAGTTCGGCAACACCGCGATAAACGCCAAGTACAACGAGCCCGCCGTCACCAGCCGCGTCAGCACGTAGTCGACGTAATCAGCCGTCGGTTGTCCGGGTCTTATGCCCGGTATGAACGCGCCGTATTTTTTGAGGTTGTCCGCCATGTCGGGAATTTTCACCGTCACAGCCGTGTAGAAATACGTGAAGAAGATTATCAGCACGACGTAAATTGACGTTTGGAGCGGCGTGCCCCATTGCAGGTGCGCGGCGATTTTTTGTATCGTCGGGTTGTCAATGAACTGAACGACGGTTATCGGGAACATCAGCACGGACGAGGCGAAGATTATCGGTATGACGCCCGCCGGGTTGACTTTCAGCGGCAAGTGGCTTTGGTGTCCGCCGTAGGCTCGCGAGCCGACAACGCGTTTGGCGTAGGTTATCGGTATGCGCCGCAGAGCCGCCTCGACGTAGATGACGAACACGATCATTGCGACAGCTATCAGCGCGAACAGCACGACGCTGAAATAATTTATCGTGCCCGCCTGCACGTATTGATAAATCGTAGCCAAGTTTTTCGGCAAGGCGGCGACTATGCCGGCGAATATTATCAGCGAAATGCCGTTGCCGACGCCCTGCGCGGTTATCTGTTCGCCTATCCACATGAGCAACGTCGTGCCCGCCGTCAGCGTTATCGCAATTATCAGGATGTTCACGGGGTTGGGATTTAGTATCGCCGCTTTGAGCCCTATCGACATGCCGATAGCTTGAAAGAACGCCAACACCACCGTCAGCTTTCGCGTGACGCGCGTGGATTTCTTGTGACCTTCCGCGCCTTCCTTCGACCATTGCTCAAGCGTGGGCACGACGACCGTCAACAGTTGCATGATAATCGCCGCGTTGATGTAAGGCGTTATCGACATTGCGAAGATACTGAACTTGCTGAACGCGCCGCCGCTGAATAGATCCAACAGCCCGAAGAGACTGCCGTTGTTGAAGAGCTGTTCGATTGCCGACGGGTCGACGCCCGGAACCGGGATATGCGTTCCCATACGGAACACCGCGAACATTATCAGCGTAAAAATTATCCGCTGCCTAAGCTCAGGTATCTTGAAGATGTTTGAAAGAGCGGACAGCACTTCAAATCACCTCATGCGTCCCGCCTGCCGCCTCAATCTTTTGAATCGCGGTCTTGGTGAAGCCCTGCGCTTTGACGTTCAATTTTTTTGTCAGTTCGCCGTTGCCGAGAATGCGCACGCCGTCGAGGACGTTCTTGAGGATACCCATTTCGACCAACGCGACCGCGTCGACCGTGGTGTCGTCGTCAAAGACGTTGAGCGTTTCGACGTTGACTTCGGCGTATTCCTTGCGCCAGATGTTTTTGAAGCCGCGTTTGGGCAAGCGACGATAGATCGGCATCTGCCCGCCTTCAAAGCCCGGACGAACGCCGCCGCCGGAACGAGACTTTTGCCCTTTGTGACCGCGACCGGACGTTTTGCCGCAACCGGAGCCCGTGCCGCGACCGACGCGTACTTTGTCTTGACGCGAGCCTTCGGCGGGCTTGAGTTCGTGCAATTTCATAAGCTTAACCCCCTTCCGAATTATTTTGCGAGTGCAACCTTGTCTGCCGTGTCTTCGACTTCTTCGACCTTCACGAGATGTTCGACCTTGTGAATCTGTCCGCGAATCGTCGGCGAGTCGGGCAGTATCGAAAAGGAATTCAACTTGCGCAGTCCGAGCGAGCGGACGGTTTTGCGTTGAGTGTCGGGAGTGCCGATGACGCTTTTGACCAATGTGATTTTCAACTTAGCCATGTATCAGCCCTCCTCAGTTGAACAGTTCGGCAACGGTCTTGCCGCGCAGTTCGGCGACGACTTCCGCACGCTTGAGCATTTTCAAGCCTTCGAGCGTGGCGCGCACCATGTTGTTGGGGTTGGACGAGCCGAGCGATTTTGTCAAGATGTCGTGAACGCCCGCCAATTCAAGGACTGCACGCGCGGGGCCGCCCGCAATGACGCCGGTACCTTTAGAGGCGGGGCGCAACATGACTCTGCCCGCGCCGAAGACGCCAACGACGCCGTGGGGAATCGAACGGTCTTTGAGCGCGACCTCGATAAGGTTTTTCTTTGCGTCGTCGACGCCCTTGCGAATGGCTTCGGGGACTTCGGCGGCTTTGCCGAGCCCGACGCCGACTTTGCCGTTGCGATTGCCGACGACGACCAGCGCGCTGAACGAGAAACGGCGACCGCCCTTGACGACCTTTGCGACACGATTTATAAAGACAACCTTCTCCTCGAATTCGGGAGTTTCAGTTTCATTTCGGGGCATTAGTTCAGCCTCCTTTGCTTAGAATTTGAGCCCGCCTTCGCGAGCCGCTTCGGCCAGAGCCGCAACGCGTCCGTGGTAAATGTAGCCGCCGCGATCGAAGACGACTTCGGTGATGCCTTTAGCCAGAGCTTTTTTGGCGATAGCCGCGCCGACAGCCTTTGCCGCCGCGATGTTGCCGCCTTTGCCTTGGAAATCTTTATCGAGCGAGCTTGCCGCCGCGAGCGTCATGCCCTTTTCGTCGTCGATGACTTGCGCGTAGATATGCGCCAGAGAGCGGAACACATTCAAGCGCGGACGCTCAGCCGTGCCCGCCACGCGGTTACGAACGCGCAGATGTCTCTTTTGGCGAGTTTTATTTTTATCTGCCTTGAGAAGCACTTTCGGATCTCCTCCTTCGCCATGGATTTTCAAAAAAATTTTTTAGTCGCGGAAATCGTCGTGCTCCGCGATAATTTCAATCTCGTTGCCTTCGGGGTCGACGACGACAGCCTCGTAATAGCCGTCGCCGGTGGTGCGTGCGCCGCTGACAACGATAACGCCGTCCGCATCGAATTTTTTCATCATGTCATCAACGTCCTTGCGGTCGCCGACACAAATCGCGATGTGGTGGTAACCCGTGCGGTAGCGGTCTTTTTTCGGGTCGGCGGAGCTGTTGCGCGTCATGATTTCCAAACGCGAGCCGTCGCCGAAGCTCAAGAAGTAATTGCTGAAGTCGTTGCGGAAGTTGGTGTACTTTGAGCCCGCCTTCGCGTTGAAGTACTTGACGAAGAAATCTTTCTCCGCCTCCAAATCGTTGACGTACATAGCGACGTGATCGATTTTCATGATTGTTACCTCCGTTCAAACTTTCCGAATAGCAGTCAAGAATTACTTCTTGCCCTTGGCACCTGCCTTGCCTTCCTTGCGGCGGATGTGTTCGCCAGCGTACTTGATGCCTTTGCCCTTGTAGGGTTCGGGTTCGCGCCAACCGCGAATGTTGGCGGCGACCGCGCCGACGAGTTCCTTATCGATACCGTGTACAGTTATCGTCGTAGCCGTGGGGGCGTCGAGCGTGATACCTTTAGGCGGTTCGATAATCACGGGGTGAGAGTAGCCCAGAGACAAGTTCAAGTTCTTGCCCTGCTTGGCTGCACGATAGCCGACGCCCGCGATTTCGAGATTCTTGGTAAAGCCTTGGGTAACGCCGACGACCATGTTGTTAATCAGCGTGCGCGAGAGTCCGTGCAGACTCCTGTGCGTTTTATCGTCCGAGGGGCGCGTCACCGTCAAGACGCCGTCCTCAATGCTTATTTTCATTTCCGTAGAGATCTTGCGGGACAATTCGCCCTTGGGACCTTTGACGTGCACCAGATTATCTTCGCCGACACTTACGGTGACGCCGGCGGGGATGTGTATCGGTGCCCTTCCGATTCGTGACATGTCAGCACCTCCAAAAATTTTTTACCAAACGTAAGCGATAACCTCGCCGCCGAGACCCGCCTTGCGAGCCTGCTTGTCACTCATGATGCCTTGCGACGTGGAGATAATCGCGATACCGAGCCCGCCGAGCACGCGCGGAAGATCTTTCCACTTGGTGTATTGGCGAAGCCCCGGTCTGGAGATGCGCTTGATGCCCGTTATGACTTTTTCGCGTTCGGCACCGTATTTAAGCTTGACGGTCAAGACGCCCTGCTTGTTGTCCTCGGCGAAAGAATAATCTTTGATGTAACCTTCCCGCTTGAGCACGTCGGCGATAGCGACTTTGATTTTCGAGCCGGGAATTTCAACTTTGTCGTGGTAGACGGAATTGGCATTGCGAATGCGCGTGAGCATATCCGCAATAGGATCAGTCATTCCCATTGAACCGATATCCTCCTTTCGATTAATGAATTACCAACTGGATTTGGTTATGCCGGGGATGTCGCCGGCGTAGCTGTGAACGCGGAAGCAGATACGGCACATTTCAAACTTGCGGATATAGCCGTGGGGTCTGCCGCAGATTTTGCAACGATTGTACTTGCGGGTCGAGAATTTCGGTTCCTTGCTCCACTTTTCGATTAAAGCTTTCTTCGCCATTTGATAATCACTTCCTTACGCGTTGGCGAACGGCATACCCATGAGCGCGAGGAATTCGCGAGCCTCTTCGTCGGTGTTAGCCGTCGTCACGATGATGATGTCCATGCCGCGAATCTTGTCGATCTTGTCGTATTCGATTTCGGGGAAGATGAGCTGTTCCTTGACGCCGATAGCGTAATTGCCGCGCCCGTCGAAGGAATTGCGGCTGACGCCGCGAAAGTCGCGAACACGCGGAAGGGCGACGTTCATGAATTTGTCGAGGAATTCATACATGCGGCGACCGCGCAGGGTGACTTTGCAACCGATAGCCATGCCCGTGCGGAGTTTCCATGCCGCCAACGATTTGCGCGCGCGAGTGATTACGGGCTTTTGACCGGCGATAATCGTCAAGTCGTTCATTGCCGATTCGAGGACTTTGGCGTTGCCGACGGCATCGCCGCACGCCATATTGATGACGATTTTTTCGAGCTTGGGAACCTGCATGACGTTCTTGTAGGAAAATTTCTGCGTCATGGCGGATATAACCTCAGCCTTGTACTTGTCGAGAAGTCTGCTCAAGATAACACCTCCTTACTCAATGACTTCGCCGCATTTCTTGCAAACGCGGGCGTTCTTGCCGTTTACGTCCTTGTGACCGATACGGGTGGGCTTGTTGCAAGCGGGGCAAACGAGCTGAACTTTGCAAGCGTGCATGGGCATTTCCTTGGTGATGATGCCGCCGTTGGGAACTTTCAAGCTGGGCTTGCTGTGACGCTTAACCTTATTGACGCCTTCGACGACGACTTTGCCTGCGCGGGGCATGGCGGTGATAACTTTGCCCTGCTTGCCTTTGTCCTTGCCGGAAAGGACGACGACGGTGTCGCCCTTTTTGACGTGCAGTTTAACGAGTGACAACTCGGCACCTCCTTTCCATTACAAAACTTCGGGTGCGAGAGAAATAATTTTCATGAAGTCTTTATCGCGGAGTTCGCGTGCGACGGGTCCGAAGATACGCGTGCCGCGCGGGGTTTTGTCCTCTTTAATGATGACGGCGGCGTTTTCGTCGAAGCGAATGTAGGAGCCGTCGGGACGGCGCAAGCCCTTCTTGGAGCGAACGACGACAGCTTTGACGACGTCGCCTTTTTTGACTTGACCGCCGGGGGTTGCGGACTTGACGGAAGCAACGATAATGTCGCCGATATTGGCGTAGCGACGGAAGGAGCCGCCGAGGACGCGAATGCACATGATTTCCTTGGCGCCGGTGTTGTCGCCGACGTTGAGGCGGGATTGTTGCTGAATCACGATTTAACCTCCTTCCGAATTATTTTGCTTTTTCAACGATCTGAACGAGCCGCCAACGTTTTTCCTTGGACAGCGGACGAGTCTCCATTATGGAAACGCGGTCGCCGACGTGCGCCTCTTCATTTTCGTCGTGGGCTTTGAACTTGACGGTGCGTTTGACTGCCTTCTTGTAAAGCTTGTGCTGAACGAGCTCTTCGATGGCGACGACGATGGTCTTTTGCATTTTATCGCTGACGACCTTGCCGACGCGGACTTTGCGTTCGTTGCGTTTGATTTCTTCGCTCACAGTATCGCCTCCTTACTGACGAATGCCGAGCGCGGCTTCATGCTGAATGGTTTTGATTTGGGCGATTGAGCGTTTGACTTCGCGAATACGCATGGGGTTTTCGAGCTGCCCGGTGGCGTGTTGAAAGCGGAGGTTGAAGAGTTCTTCCTTGAGCGATTTGATTTTTTCGGACTGTTCGTCGGCGGACAGATCGCGAATTTCATTAACTTTCATGAGCGTCACCGCCTTCTTTAGCAGCAGTATCAGCCGCCTGAGCTTCAGCCGCGTGTTCCTGTTCGTAAGCCTGGTGCGCGGCGCGTTTTGCGTCGGCGAGCGTTTCATTGACGACGGGAACGTAAACGTCGCCCTGATGATCGCTGACGATGAATTTGGTTTTAATGGGGAGCTTGTGCCCTGCGAGGCGCATTGCTTCGGCGGCGATTTCTTTGGGGACGCCAGCCATTTCAAACAGCACGCGACCGGGCTTGACGACGGCAACCCAGTATTCGGGCGAGCCTTTGCCGGAACCCATGCGCGTTTCGGCGGGCTTTGCAGTTACGGGCTTGTCGGGGAAAATTTTAATCCAGACTTGACCGCCGCGGCGAATGTAACGCGTCATTGCGATACGAGCCGCCTCAATCTGACGATTGGTTATCCAAGCGGGCTCCAACGCGACAAGACCGTACTGACCGTGAGCGATCGTGTTGCCGCGATTGGATTTGCCCTTCATGCGACCGCGAAATTGCTTGCGGTACTTCGTCCTTTTCGGAATCAACATTACGCGTCACTCCCTTCAGCTTGACGGACGTTCTTGTCCTTTTTGTCGGGGAGAATTTCGCCTTTGAAGATCCAAACCTTGATGCCGATTCGCCCGTAAGTGGTGTTCGCTTCCGCGAAGCCGTAATCGATGTCGGCGCGGAGCGTGTGCAAGGGGATTGAGCCTTCGCGATAGGATTCGCTGCGAGCAATTTCCGCGCCGCCGAGACGACCACTGCAGGCGATTTTGATGCCCTTGGCACCGAGGCGCATTGTTCTACCGACAGCCTGTTTCATGGCGCGGCGGAAAGCGATACGGCGTTCTAGTTGCGACGCAATGTTTTCTGCGACGAGCAGAGCGTCCAAATCGGGTTGGCGAATCTCCATGATGTTAATGTCGACGCGCTTTTCGGTGAGTTTCTTGAGTTTATTTTTGATGTCCTCGATGCCCGCGCCGCCGCGACCGATTACCATGCCGGGCTTGGCAGTGTGAATCGTGAGCTTGAGGCGTTTCTCCGAGCGTTCGATTTCGATACGCGAGACGCCCGCCGAGGACAGCTGCTTATCGGTTTTTATTGCCTTGCGGATTTTGATGTCTTCGTGAAGATTTGTTGCGAAGTCTTTATCGGCGTACCACTTCGCGTCCCACGTCTTGACAATGCCGAGGCGTATTCCGTGCGGATGTACCTTCTGACCCAAACCGGTTCCCTCCTTCGTTTATTTTTGTTCGTCGACGGTTTCTTTTTCGCTGACGACAACCGTGATATGCGAGGTATGCTTGAGAATGCCGAATGCCTGACCGCGCGAGCGGGGGTGATACCTCTTGATTGTCGGACCCTGGTCGACGAAACAAGTCGAGACGAAAAGTTTATCGGCGTCCATGTCGAAATTGTTTTCGGCATTGGCAACGGCGGACTTGAGCACTTTTTCAATCAGCGTCGCGCCGCGTTTGGGCGTGAATTTCAAAATCGCGAAGGCGTCGGCAACATCTTTGCCGCGAATCAAATTCATGACGATACGAACTTTGCGCGGCGCAATTCTCACATACTTGGCGACAGCTTTGGCTTCCTTGACTTCAGCCACGTGATGACCTCCTTTCGACAGCATTTGGCTGACAGATTATTTGAGCGAGATTTTGCGTTCTTCGCCGGCGTGCCCTTTGAAGGTGCGCGTGGGAGCGAATTCGCCGAGCTTGTGCCCGACCATATCTTCGGTGACGTAAACGGGTACGTGCTTGCGGCCGTCGTGAACGGCGATTGTGTGACCGACGAACGCAGGAAGAATCGTTGAGCTGCGCGACCACGTGCGGACGACTTTTTTATCGTTGGCGTTGTTGAGAGCCTCGATTTTCTGCAAAAGCTTTTCCTGCACGAACGGGCCTTTTTTAACAGACCTGGACAAAATAATTTCCTCCCTTCCGCCGGATTATTTGCGACGACGAACGATAAGCTTGTCTGATGCTTTCTTCTTGCGAGTCTTGGCACCCATAGCGCATTTGCCCCACTTGGTGACGGGGTGTTTGCGACCGACGGGCGAACGACCTTCGCCGCCGCCGTGCGGATGGTCTACAGGGTTCATTGCGACGCCGCGATTTTCGGGTCTCTTGCCGAGCCAACGATTGCGACCCGCCTTGCCGATTGTGATGTTTTCGTGGTCAAGGTTGCCGACCTGTCCGATAGTTGCGCGGCAGTTGATGTGAACTTTGCGCACTTCGCCCGACGGCATACGAATCGTCGCGTAAATGCCCTCTTTTGCCATGAGCTGAGCCGCTACGCCCGCGCTGCGAACGAGTTGCCCGCCCTTGCCGATTTTGAGTTCGATATTGTGAATCATGGTGCCGACGGGGATATTTTTGAGCGGCAAAGCGTTGCCGGTCTTGATATCGGCTTCCGAGCCCGATTCGACTTTGTCGCCGACCTTGAGCCCATTGGGCGCGAGGATATAGCGTTTTTCGCCGTCCGCGTAGTTCAAAAGAGCAATGCGCGCGCTGCGGTTCGGATCGTATTCAATCGTCGCGACTTTGGCGGGGATACCGTCTTTGTTGCGCTTGAAGTCGATGATTCTGTAGCGACGCTTATGACCGCCGCCTTGGTGACGAACCGTCAAACGTCCCTGCTGATTGCGACCGCCGTGTTTCTTGAGCGGCGCGAGCAAAGATTTTTCGGGCTTGTCCGTCGTGATTTCCTCGAACGTCGAAACCGTCATGTGGCGGCGTCCGGGAGTGTACGGCTTGAAAGATTTAATTCCCACTTACGTTTTACCTCCTTTGTCGAAAATTTTACGCGCCGAAGAGTTCAATCGTTTGACCCGCCGCGAGCTTGACGATGGCTTTTTTGTAGCTTTTGGTCTTGCCGACCGTGCGACCGCGACGTTTAGTTTTACCCTTGACATTGATTGTGTTGACCGTCAAAACGTCGACTTTGAAAATTTCTTCGACGGCGTCGGCGATTTGAATCTTGTTGGCGCGCTTATCAACGACGAAGACGAATTTGCCTTCCGTCATGAGATCTGTCGAACGTTCGCTGATAAGCGGGCGAATCAAAATGTCTCTGGCTTCCATCAAGCGTACACCTCCTCGATTTTCGCGACGGCGTCTTTCGTGAGGAAGAGTTTATCGCTGTTGAGAATGTCGTAGACGTTGAGTTGAAGTGCGGCGATAGCCTTTGCGTTCTGCAGATTGTTCGACGAGCGCGTAACGTTGTCGATAAGTTCACGGGTGATGAACAGCGACTTGCAACCGTCGACGCCGAAAATCTTTTGAAGTTCGACGAATTTTTTGGTCTTGGGTTCGTCAAAGTTGAGCGCGTCAAGGACGATTAAATTGCCTTCGTTGAGCTTGTCGGTGAGGACGCATTTCAACGCAAGGCGACGCTGCTTGCGGGGCATTGTGAACGAGTAATCGCGGGGGTGCGGTCCGAAGATAGTGCCACCGCCGCGCCACAGGGGACTTCTGCGCGAGCCGGAACGAGCGCGACCGGTGCCCTTTTGCCGCCAAGGTTTTCTGCCGCCGCCGCGAACATCTGCGCGGGTTTTGGTGTTGTGCGTGCCGAGTCTCCACGACGCCATTTGCATGACGAGAGCTTGATGAACGAGTCCTTCGTTAATCTCGACGCCGAAAATTTCTTCGCTGAGATCGATGTCGCCGACTTTTTTGTTGGTCATATCGTAAACTGCTACAGTTGGCATCTCTTATCCTCCTTTCGATGATTATTTGTGCTTGCGAGTGGGCTTGACGGTTTCGCGGACGATGACGAGGCTTTTCTTCGCGCCGGGGATTGCGCCCTTGATAAGGAGCAAATTCCTGTCGGCGTCGACCTTGACGACCGTCAAACGCTGAACTGTCGTGCGAGTGCCGCCCATGCGACCCGGAAGTCTCTTGCCTTTGATGACGCGACCGCCGGGACCGGACAGCATTGCGCCCGTCGAGCCGGGTTCGCGGTGGGATTTGGAGCCGTGACCCATGGGACCGCGCGCGAAGTTGTGACGCTTGATTGAGCCCGCGAAGCCTTTGCCTTTCGACGTGCCGATAACGTCAACGAGTTCGCCCGCCGCAAAGATGTCCACGCCGATAACGTCGCCGACTTTGTATTCGGACTCCGCCGCAAGACGCAATTCGCGAATAAACTTGACGGGCTTGACTTCCGCCTTTTTGAACTGACCCATGTCGGGCTTGTTGACTTTGTTCTCTTTGATTTCGCCGAAGCCGAGCTGAACCGCGCAGTAGCCGTCCGTGTCGACGGTCTTGTTGCGGATAACGACGTTGTTGCCGGTTTCGACAACAGTGACGGGAATGACGCGACCTTCCTCCGTGAAGATTTGCGTCATGCCGAGTTTAATGCCTAAAATCGCCTTTGCCAATGTGTTCACCTCCCGATTAAACCTTAATCTCGATGTCAACACCGGCGGGCAAATCCAGCCGCATGAGCGCATCAACCGTCTTGTGCGTCGGCTGAAGGATGTCAATCAGGCGTTTGTGCGTGCGCATTTCAAACTGTTCACGCGAATCCTTGTTGACGTGCGGCGAGCGCAAGATTGTGTAGATGTTCTTTTCGGTGGGCAGGGGAATGGGTCCCGAAACAGCCGCGCCGGTTTTCTTGGCAGTCTCCACAATCTTGGCAGCACTCTGATCCAACGACTTGTGGTCGTAGGCTTTGAGGCGAATGCGAATCTTCTGTTGCTTTGCCAAAACAATTCCTCCTTAGTCGGAAGTCTGAGCTTCCAACGTTGCTCCGCAGCAGTTCCCTCGGCGGGCGGAAAATTTCCCGCCGAGCAATCTGCCGTGTCACAGCTTTAACGGCGTGTTGCGAATAAAAATTATATCAAGCGTTGCCGTCGGTTTCAAGAAAAACTTTTGCGTTTAATCAGCAACGACGGCCGGCAATCAGTTTTTGGGCTGACTACCGACCGCCTCACCGATTTATTGACTGAGTGTCAAAATTTTTTACGCTTCAAGAATTTCGATAACACGACCCGAACCGACCGTGTGACCGCCCTCGCGGATAGCGAAGAGCAAGCCTTTTTCGATAGCAATCGGGGTGATAAGTTCGACTGTCATTTCGATGTGATCGCCGGGCATGCACATTTCGGCAGCGTTGCCATTGGTGTCTTTCAAGTCGCTGACGACGCCCGTGACGTCCGTGGTGCGGAAGTAAAACTGCGGGCGATAGTTCGCGAAGAACGGAGTGTGACGGCCGCCCTCGTCCTTGGTCAAGACGTAAACTTGAGCCTTGAACTTCGTGTGCGGATGAATCGAACCGGGCTTAGCGATAACCTGACCGCGTTCAATTTCCTTGCGATCGACGCCGCGCAGGAGGACACCGACGTTGTCTCCGGCAACCGCGCTGTCGAGGAGCTTGCGGAACATTTCAATGCCCGTGGCAACAGATTTGCGAGGCTCGTCGCGCAGACCGACGATTTCAACCGGCTCGTTGAGTTTCAACATGCCGCGTTCAACACGACCCGTCGCAACCGTGCCGCGACCCGTAATCGTGAACACGTCTTCAACCGGCATAAGGAAGGGCTTATCGGTGTCGCGCGTCGGCGTCGGGATGTATTCGTCGACAGCGTCAAGCAACTTGAGGATATTTTTCTTTTGTTCTTCGTCGCCTTCGAGAGCTTGCAGAGCCGAACCCGCGATAATGGGAATTTCGTCGCCGGGGAATTCGTATTTGCTCAAAAGGTCGCGGACTTCCATTTCGACGAGTTCAAGCAATTCGGGATCGTCGACTTGGTCAACCTTGTTGAGGAAGACAACGATGGCGGGCACGCCGACCTGACGGGCAAGCAGGATATGTTCACGCGTCTGAGGCATGGGGCCGTCGGAAGCGGCAACGACGAGGATCGCGCCGTCCATTTGCGCTGCGCCGGTGATCATGTTCTTGATATAGTCGGCGTGACCGGGGCAGTCGACGTGAGCATAGTGGCGTTTTTCGGTCTCGTATTCTACGTGCGCGGTGTTAATCGTGATGCCGCGTTCGCGTTCTTCCGGAGCCTTGTCGATGTTCTCGTAGGATTCGTATTTCGCGAAACCTTTTTCGGAGAGAATTTTGGTGATGGCAGCCGTCAACGTCGTCTTGCCGTGGTCGATGTGTCCGATGGTACCGATGTTTACGTGGGGTTTACTGCGGTCAAATTTCTGTTTTGCCATTTAGATAAACACTCCTTAGGTTGTTTAAAAAATTTTTCTGAGCCGTTAATTGGTCGGCTCACCCTTGTATCTCGCAACAATCGCTTCCGAAATATTTTTCGGAACTTCGTCGTAGTAAGCGACTTCCATTGAGTATGTACCGCGCCCTTGCGTCTTGGAGCGCAGATCGGTCGAGTATCCGAACATTTCGGACAGCGGCACGAACGCGTGAATGATTTGCAAGTTGTTGCGCGGCTCCATGCCGTCAATCTTCCCGCGCCGTGAGTTCAAATCGCCGATAACGTCGCCCATGTAATCTTCGGGAACGGTGACTTCAACTTTGACGTAGGGCTCAAGCAGGACGGGTTTGGCTTTTTCCGCCGCCGCCTTGAACGCCATGGAGCCCGCGATTTTGAACGCCGCCTCGCTGGAGTCGACTTCGTGGAAGGAGCCGTCGTAAACGGTCGCTTTCACGTCGACGAGCGGGAAGCCCGCCAATATGCCGTTCTCCATAGCCTGCTTGATTCCCGCCTCAATCGGATTGATGTACTCTTTGGGAATGACGCCGCCGACGATTTTATTTTCAAAGACGAAGCCGCCGCCGGTCTCGTTGGGCTCAATCTCAATCCAACAATGACCGTATTGCCCGTGACCGCCCGTTTGACGGACGAATTTGCCTTCGCCCTTTTGCGTCTTGCGGATGGTCTCGCGGTAAGCAACTTGCGGCTCGCCAACCTTGCAGTCAACGTGAAACTCTTGCAACATGCGGTCGACGATGATTTGTAAATGCAACTCACCCATGCCGGAGATAATGACTTGCCCGGTTTCGGCGTCGGTGCGGACTTTGAAGGTCGGATCTTCCTCGGCAAGTTTTTGGAGCGCGATACCCATTTTGTCTTGGTCGTTTTTGGTGGAAGGTTCGACTGCCACGGAAATGACGGGGTCGGGGAATTCCATTGACTCAAGGATAATCGGGTGCGCCTCGTCGCAGAGGGTGTCGCCGGTCGTGGTGTCCTTTAAGCCGACAGCCGCCGCGATATCGCCGCTGTAAACAACGTCGATTTCCTTGCGGTTGTTGGCGTGCATTTGCAGGATTCGCCCGATGCGTTCCTTTTTGCCCTTCGTCGAGTTGTAGACGTAGCTGCCGCTTTTGAGCGAGCCGCTGTAGACGCGGAAGAACGCGAGCTTGCCGACGAACGGGTCAGTCATAATTTTGAACGCCAACGCGGCAAAAGGTTCGTCATCGCTTGCGGGGCGGGTGTCCTCTGTGCCGTCGGGCTTGGTGCCTTCAATCGGCGGAATATCTGTCGGGGCGGGCATGTAGTCGACAATCGCATCCAAAAGCGGTTGAACGCCGCGATTGCGATAGGACGTGCCGCACGTGACGGGCGTCATTTTGCAATCGATTGTCGCCTTGCGAATCACGGCTTTGACTTCGTCGACGGTGATTTCTTCGCCGCCGAGATATTTTTCCATGAAGTCGTCGTCGAGTTCCGCGCAAGACTCAAGCAACTTGTCGCGATAATCTTCCGCCATGTCAATCATGTCGTCGGGGATTTCGACTTCCTTGGAAATTTTGCCGAGGTCGTCATCGTAGACAATCGCGTCCATTTTGACGAGGTCGACAATGCCTCTGAAGGTATCTTCCGCGCCAATGGGCAGTTGAATCGCGACGGCGTTGGTGTGAAGTCTGTCGCGCATCATCTGAATGACGTGATAGAAGTCCGCGCCCGTGATGTCCATTTTGTTGACGTAAGCCATGCGCGGGACGTTGTAGCGTTCCGCCTGCCGCCAAACGGTTTCCGTCTGGGGCTCGACACCGCCGCGTGCCGTCAATATGGCAAGCGCGCCGTCCAAAACTCTCAAAGATCTTTCGACTTCGACCGTGAAGTCAACGTGACCGGGCGTGTCGATTATGTTGATTCGGTGATTCTTCCAGAAACAAGTCGTGGCGGCTGACGTTATTGTAATGCCGCGTTCCTGTTCCTGTTTCATCCAGTCCATAGTCGCCGCGCCTTCGTGGACTTCGCCGAGCTTATGATTGACACCCGTGTAAAACAAAATCCGTTCGGTCGTAGTCGTCTTGCCGGCGTCTATGTGCGCCATGATACCGATGTTGCGAGTTTTTTCCAGTGAAAACTCTCTTGACACGAAACTTGCTCCTTACCAGCGATAGTGCGCGAAAGCCTTGTTAGCCTCCGCCATCTTGTGGGTGTCTTCTTTCTTTTTGATTGATGCGCCGGTGTTGTTGGCGGCGTCCATGAGTTCGGCAGAAAGGCGGGCGTCCATAGTTTTTTCGCCGCGCAGTCTGGCGTAGTTGACCAACCAACGAATTCCGAGGGTCTGACGACGGTCGGGGCGCACTTCGACGGGCACTTGGTAGTTTGCACCGCCGACGCGACGTGCTCTGACTTCCAAAACCGGCATAACGTTTTTGAGTGCCGTCTCGAAAATTTCCAGCGGATCCTTGCCGGTTTTTTCGCGGATTGTGTCGAAGGCGTCATACACCACGCGTTGAGCAACGCTCTTTTTGCCCGAAAGCATGACTTTATTTATGAACTTCGCAACAGTCTTTGAATGGTAGACAGGATCCGGCAGAACGTCTCGTTTAGGCACAGCACCTTTTCTCGGCATTCTTGCTCCTCCTTAGTTTAGGGGTTAGGGGTCAGGAAATTTTTCTTGTCCCTTCTCCCTTATTTCTTCTTGGCTTTAGCTTTCTTCGCGCCGTATTTGGAACGCGCTTGCTTGCGGTCTTGCACGCCGGCGGTATCGAGGGAGCCGCGGATAATATGATAGCGAACACCCGGCAAATCCTTGACGCGCCCGCCGCGAATTAAAACAACGCTATGTTCCTGAAGATTATGCCCGATGCCGGGAATATAAGCAGTGACTTCGATAGCGTTGGTCAAGCGGACACGGGCAACCTTGCGAAGTGCCGAATTCGGTTTCTTGGGCGTCGTCGTGTAAACGCGAGTGCATACTCCGCGCTTTTGCGGGCACTCTTTCAGAGCCGGAGCCGTGGATTTTTCATCCAACACCTGACGACCTTTGCGTACTAACTGATTAATGGTTGGCAATGCGCCCACCTCCTTCCAAAATGTTCCTGCCTTGTCAAAAGCGCCGCTATGTTATCATTGGCAAAAATGCCTGTCAAGGGCGTCATGACGCCACTTTTTAGCACGCCATTTCACAGGGTAAAGTTTCTGATAAAATCGCCTGAAACGGCGGCGCGGTGCGCAAAGCAAATTTTTGCAAAAAGTAAGCCCCTGCGCATGAATTTTCGTCACGCAAGGGGCTTCGTTAGAAAATTTTTGTTATAAAAGCTTTCGGCGTTGTTCGACGTACAGAGCCTTTACGCTTATGTCGACCGCGTGAACAATCATGCCCGTGGTGAACTCAACCGCCTCTCGAACGTAAGCCTGCGTTTGCCGAATCAGCGTTGGAATGTGGTTGCCGTAGCTCAAGACGACCTCGCAGGAAATGGTTAAGCCGTGATCCTCGTCGCCCTTGAGCAGGTGCCTGACCGTGATATTCTTCAAGCTTTTGACGAATTCGCGCGCCTTGACGATTCGTTCGACGACCGCTTGAATAACTCTGTCGTCGATAATCAGCTTGCCGTAGTAGCTGAACACAGGGCGCACGATTGACTTTTCGCCGAGCTTGCGGCGGCGGACGTTCGACTGCTTGAAAATCGATTGCAAGGGGTTGACCAGGTAGCCCGAAAAATGCGGCTTGAGTTCAATCGTCGGGACGGGAATTATGTGCTTGCCTTCCTTGAGGCGGTGGAATTGCGCCGTTTCGATTTCCGCACGCGACGCTATGTCTTCAATGCGCACGATAAGCTGAATCGACGGCAACTTGAGCGTCTTGGCGATTTTGTGCACCATGTTTTCCGATGTGCCGATAACCAAAATCCTGTGCGGCTGAATGCGCTGAATCGCCTCGCGAACTTCCTCGGCGTGACCTGGCAATACAAAAATCGCGCGCCGCACCGCCATGATTTTGCTTTTTTCGGTCTTGGCGGACTCGCCCGCTATTATGTGTCCGTCCTTAATTAAAATGCCGTCGTCGATAATGGCGTCGGCGTTGTGTTCGCGGGCGACCTGCAGGGCGCGATGACTTTTCCCCGTGCCGCTGGGTCCGACCAATGCAATCACGTCCACTTAATCACTTCCCCGGAGTTTAAAGCCGTAAATCATTTGTTGATATTCTATCGCAACGGCGCGTTTTAAGCAAGGACGGTGCGTTTGAATCTGCGCGCGGACGCAAGCATTTCGCGGGCATTTTTTATCGACGCAGCCGATTCGTCACCCGAAGCCATGCGCGCAATTTCGTTGACGCGTTCGGTGTCGTTGAGCGGCTTGACACTCGTGAGCGTACGCCCGTCGAATTCCGACTTGCTGATTTGCAAGTGAACGTCAGCCATGCTCGCGATTTGCGGCAAGTGCGTTATGCACAAGACTTGCCAACCGCGCGAAATTTCTGCAATGCACTCGGCGACGGTTTTGGCAGTGACGCCGCCCAAGCCCGCATCGATTTCGTCGAAGACCATTACTCTGTCGTAATCGCCGCGCCGTTCCGCCGCCAAGACGATTTTTATTGCAAGCGCAATGCGCGACAGTTCGCCGCCCGAAACGATCTCCGACAGTGAAAATTTTTCTTCGCCGACGTTCGCGCAAAATAAAATGTCAGCCGTGTCGCCGCCGTTCTCCGAAAGTCTGTCCGCCGCCTCAACGACGATTTCAAACTGTGCACGCGCCATGCCCAGCCGCCGAACTTCCGATTCGATTTTCGCGCTCAAGTTGCGTGCCGAAGCTTGCCGCAATGTCAAAAGCTTGTCCGCGCAGATTTTTGTTTGACGTTCAAGTTCGGCGACTTCCGCTTGAAGATCCGTCACGTCCGAATCAAAATTTTCGACCGCCGCGATGTCCGCGCGAATTTTTTCAAGCCGCTGCAAAATCTCGTTGACCGAGGCGCCGTACTTTTTCAGCTTTGAAATTTCGTCAGCCCGCGCCTGCAGTTCGTCAAGCCGTTCTGGCGCGAAGTCCAAACCCGAAGCGTATTCGCGAATCTCGTCGTATGCTTCGCGCAAGGAAATTTCCGCATCGTCCAAAAGTTGCCGCGCCGGGTTCAGCTTGTCGTCGTAACGCGCCACGTTGTCCAGATATTTCGACACGCGCGCCAATGCCGTCAAAACGTCAGCGTCGCCGTCGTTTAGAATCTGCGCGGACTCGTGAACGTTCTCGGCGATTTTCTCGGCGTGGGCAAGCTTGCGAATCTCCGCGTCAAGTTTAACGTCTTCGTCGGGCTTGAGCCGCGCCGCCGATATTTCCTTCGCCTGCCAACGCAAAAAATCCAGTCGCTGAAGATTTTCTTCCCGCGCAGAAAGTTTCTTCGCCAACGCGCGCTTTTTGGCGTTCAGCTCGCCGTAGGACGCCGCGAACACTTTCAACGCGTCACAATTTTCCTGCGTGTCAATCAGCCGATAAATTTCCTTTTCGCGCAGGAGTTCAAGATTTTTGTTTTGGTCGTGCATGTCAAGGAGCGACGCGCCGTACTTCCGCAACCGCGCAAGAGTTACAGGCTTGCCGTCGACAGTCAGCGAATTTTTTTCCGTGCGCGAAATGCGCCGCTCAATCGTCAAGCCGTCGGAGAAAGTCGCCGTCAACCGCAAAAAGTCCGCGCTCTTGCGAATCTTGTTGACGCCGCAACGATTGCCCAGAGCCGCGCCCAACGCGTCGATTAAGATTGACTTGCCCGCGCCGGTCTCGCCCGTCAAGATGTTCAAGCCCGCGCCGAATTCGACCGTCACATTTTCAATCAGCGCGAAATTTTCAACTGTCAAAGTTTTAAGCATTACTTTTTGCCCGTGGAGCCGCGCTTGGTCAGCGGGACGCCGTCCTTGCACAGCGGGCAATTTTCGGGCTCGTAAGTCTCAACGTCCATGTGCAACAGCGCGAAGGCGGGCACGTCGCCGAAATCGGCTTTGCCGCCCGACCTGTCGACAAGCATGGCAACCGCCACGGGCACGCCGCCGAATTGCTTAACCACGTCGATAACCTCACGAACGGAGCCGCCCGTCGTTACAACGTCCTCGACGATAAGGACGCGTTCGCCCTCGTGCAACGTGAAGCCGCGACGAAAAGTCATTTTGCCGTCGACGCGCTCGGTGAAGATAGCCCGCGTGCCCAACGCTTTGCCGGTTTCGTGCGCAAGGATAATGCCGCCCGTCACGGGGCCGACGACCGTTTCAATCTGCGCGTCCTTGAAGTGTTCAGCCATAGCTTTGCAAAGTTTCTCGGTCATTGCGGGGTGCTGAAGGACATTAAATTTCTCGACGTAATGAGGGCTGTGTTTTCCTGATGTGAGCTTGAAATGCCCGTTCATAATCGCATTGGTCTCGACAAGTAAATCGTAAACTTCTTTCTCGGTCATGGTTAAACGCCTCTCATTTCAGATAAAATTTTTTCAGCCGCCTCGCGAGGATTGATCGCCGCCCGAATCGGTCTGCCGATAACCAAATGCGTCGCGCCGTTGCGAAGAGCCGTGCTCGGTGTCGAAATACGTTGCTGGTCGTTGATGTCGGCTCCCGCAGGACGTATGCCCGGCGTCACGATTAAAAAGTTTTCGCCGCAAGCCTCGCGAATCAACTTAGCCTCCTGCGGTGAGGCAACCACGCCGTCAAGCCCCGCCGCCTGCGCCTGCTTCGCGAAGTCGACGACTTGATCCGAAATTTTCAACGCGCCGCACCATTCCGCCTGATTGATGCTCGTCAGCACGGTGATGGCGATTAATTTCGGACGTTCGACGCCGCGCAGGTCTGCCTCGTTGCGAAGGGCGTCCGCCGCCGTTTTCATCATGGTGAAGCCGCCCGCCGCGTGCACGTTCAAAATATTCGCGCCGAGATTCATGAGCGAACACAAGCCGCTCGCAACCGTGTTGGGGATGTCGTGCAGTTTCAAGTCAAGGAAAATTTTTTTGTCGCGCGCTTTGAGCCACTCGACGACGCCCGCGCCGACGCTGTAGAAAAGTTCCATGCCGACTTTGTAAAAATTCACGGTGTCGCCGAGTTCGTTGACGAGATTTTTCACGTCGTCGAACGTATGGAAGTCCAACGCGACTATCAACCGTTCGTCTGCCATGTTCGATACCTCCGTCAAAAGATTTCCTTGAAAAATTCTGTACAAAGCCTTAAAATCCTTTCACAACTCAAAAGGAAGTGATAATGCAATGTGGCGCGGACTTTACACGGCGGCGACCGGCATGATAAGCGAACAGAAACGAACCGACGTTATCGCGAACAACATAGCCAACGCCGCGACTACAGGTTACAAACGAGACCTGACGATTCACAAGGAATTTCACGAGATGCTGATTAAGCGCGTCAACGACTTCGAGGAGGACGGCACCGTCGGCTTGAGCGTTGCGCCGTTCAATTCGCTGGCGGACTTAGGCACGTCCCGCGAAGACGTCACACAAATCAAGGGCTTCAACGCCGACCCGTTCTATCGCCCGAATATCGGACGGCTCGGCTTGGGCGACTACATTGACGAAATCGCCGTTAACTACGAACAGGGCGCGCTTGAGTCGACGGGCAACACCTTCGACTTGGCAATCGTCGGCGACGGATTCTTTGCCGTGCAGACACCCGACGGCGTGCGCTACACCCGCAACGGCGCATTCTTCAAAAACAACGCGGGCTATTTGCAGGACATTCGCGGCTACAATCTCCTCGACGCGCAGGGCAACCCGATTCGCATTCCCGCCAATGCGCGCGACTCGCAAATTTCAATCACGGGCAACGGCACGATAACCGTCCCCGGCAACGCCCTTGTCGTTAATCCCGTGACAAATCGCTTGGAGTTCGCCGGCAACCAAAACAATCGGCAAGTGTTGGCGCAGATTCAGTTCGTCGAATTCGGCAACAGGCTCGCGACGCAAAAGCAGGGCGACAACCTTTATTACGTCGTCGCGGACAACGAAGGCAACGACCCGCAAGCGCAACCCGTCGGGCAAAACATTCGGGCGCGAATCATGAATCCCAACGCTCAGCCGCGACCCGCGACCGGCGAAATCTTGCAAGGCTCGCTTGAAAAATCCAACACGGCTATCGTCTCGGAAATGGTTGAGCTGATTCATAACCACCGCCTTTACGAGGCGAACGCCAAAGCAGTTTTGACGCAGGACAGCGCGCTTGACAAGGCGGTCAACTCCGTCGGCAACCTGAACGGCTAACGGTGACGCGTCATGATTGAAATTAAAGGCTTAAAAAAATCTTTCGGCGACCTGCACGTTCTAAAGGGCATTGACTTGCATATCGACGAACGCGAAGTCGTCGTCATAATCGGACCGAGTGGTTCTGGCAAGTCGACGCTGTTGCGTTGCATAAATTTTTTGGAGGAGCCCACGGGCGGCACGATTACCGTCGACGGCATACCGATGGACAGCGACGCCAACATCAACAAAGTCCGCGAAGAAGTCGGCATGGTTTTCCAACGGTTCAACTTGTTTCCGCACATGACGGTTTTGGACAACATTACGCTCGCGCCGATGAAAGTTCGCAAGATTGAACGCTCGCGCGCCGAACAGACCGCGCAGGATTTGCTTGACCGCGTGGGGCTCGGCGATAAGGCGGACGCGTATCCGAATCAGCTCAGCGGCGGACAGCAACAACGTGTTGCGATTGCCCGCGCCCTTGCCATGCAGCCGAAGGTTATGCTGTTCGACGAGCCGACGAGCGCGCTTGACCCGGAAATGGTCGGCGAAGTTCTTGACGTTATGCAACGCCTCGCCGAAAGCGGCATGACCATGATTATCGTCACACACGAGATGGGTTTCGCCCGCGAAGTCGGCACGCGGCTTTTGTTCGTCGACGGCGGCTATATCGTCGAACAGGGCAAACCCAAAGACGTTTTTGAAAATCCGCAGGAAGAACGCACGCGCGCGTTTCTATCGAAAATTTTGTAGGAGGCTTGACGCATGAAAGTTGCGATTTGCGGTTTCCCGCCGCTCGCCCTGCAAGTTCAGGCGGGCTTGCAAACCGGCGGCATTGAATTCAAATTTTTTATTCGCGACTTCGTATCAATGCGGGGGGGGTGATAACTTATTTACAAATCTCCCGTTGATAACGTTCTTTGAATTCAGGCGGCTCGTGAATGCGGGCGAACTCGACGGCGTTATCATTGCCGAAGACGGGCGCAGCGGATTCACGAAAGCCGTCGTTCAAGCTTGCAAGCTCTACAGCATCCCTACGGTCGGCATCATGGATTTAACTTTTTTCAGTCCGTTGACGCCGATTCATTGGCTCGACGCCGACAAAGCTTATCTCACACAGCTCGAAGCAAATATCGTCGACGGTTGCAACTTGAATTGCAAGGGCTGTACGCATTTCGCCGGACTCTTCAAGACAAGTGAAGTTTACCCGCTTGAAACCTTTCGTCGCGATGTTCGACAGCTGTCGCAGGTGTGCAATGTCGCAACTTTTTTCTTGCTCGGTGGCGAGCCGTTGCTTTTGAAAAACCTCGACGAGTACATGAAAATTTCCCGACAATATCTTAAGCAATCCGATTTGCGAATCGTGATGAACGGCTTGCTTGTTCCGACCGTTGAGCAAAAAATTCTCGACGCGATTAGGGAAAACAATTTCTTCGTCAGCATTTCAAATTATCCGCCGACCGCCAAGATGATTGACAAAATAAAAGCCGTACTCGACGCAAATAAAATCCGTCACGAAGTTCGCGGCGCGATTGAAGACAGTGGCGGTTTTAACGTATTCATGACATTTCGTTCGGACAACAACCCGTTGAAAGCGCGCGCCGTCTGTTGCAATGACGGTTGCCGCTTCATGCGCGACGGACGAATTTATAAATGCCCGATTGACGCTTTGAGCTTCAGGTTCGCGGAACGATTCAAGATTAAAAATTATCCGAAGGCGACAGGCGTCGACTTGTACGCGCCGAATTTCGCCGCGTTGCTCCCCATGCTCGATGGCAATGTCGAAATGTGTCATTGGTGCAGCGAAACGGTTCGTAAAATTCCTTGGACAACTTCAAACAACCCCAAGCTTGAGGATTGGCTCGCCGACCCTGCGGAACTTCAAAACGGCCAATGAAACTTTGCCCTTCGATAAGTCGGGGGGCTTTTTTTGTTGCAAAAAAATCGCGCCGCCGAATTTCTCGACGACGCAAAATTTTTTCGATAACGTAATTTATTTGCGGGTGCGCATCCAATGCGGGATTTCAATCGCGTCAATGCCGCCCTGTTGTTGATTGTTCGTGTTGCCGAAGCCGGCGTTGAAATTTCCGAAGGGCGATTTACGTAACACGTCCTGCGCGCGCGGCGGTGTCGGTTGCGGTGCTTGTTCTTGGAAGGTCGGGCGAACGGGTTCGGGTTCGTCGAAAGTTTCTTCCTCTTCCTCTTCGTCGAAGCGCGTGGCGATAACCGTGACGCTGACCTTGTCGCCCAAAGATTCGTCGACACTGACGCCCCAAATGATTTCGGCGTCGGGGTGAGCCGCCTCTTGCACGGTAGTCGACGCCTCGTTGACTTCCATCATCGACAGCGAATCGGTCGCGCCCATGATGTTAAGCAGGACACCGCGCGCGCCTTGCAAGCTCGTTTCCAACAGCGGCGAATCGATTGCGGCTTTCACGGCGTCGACGGTCGCGTTTTCGCCCGAAGCCTCGCCGATACCCATAAGCGCGGAGCCGGCGTTGCTCATGATTGATTTAACGTCGGCAAAGTCCAGATTGACAAGACCCGGCACCGCTATCAAGTCGGAAATGCCCTTGACGCCTTGGCGAAGAATATCGTCGGCAATCGTGAACGCTTGCGTCATGGGCGTCTTTTTGTCGACGACTTGGAGCAAGCGGTCATTTGGGATGGTGATAATTGTGTCGACGTTGCGCTTGAGGTTTTCGATACCGATATCGGCGTTCTTTTTGCGCTTGGGACCTTCAAAGGTAAATGGACGCGTGACGACGCCGACGGTCAACGCGCCGATTTCGCGGGCACACGCCGCCACGACGGGAGCCGCGCCCGTGCCGGTGCCGCCGCCCATGCCCGCCGTTATGAATACCATATCCGAGCCGCGCAGGGCGTTGATAATGTCTTCGCGACTTTCCATAGCCGCCTTTTCGCCGATTTCGGGTCGTGCGCCCGCACCGAGTCCGCGAGTCAGCTTTTCGCCGATTTGCATACGTTTGGGAGCCATTGCCGTCAGCAAAGCCTGCGCGTCGGTGTTGACGGCGATAAATTCAACGCCCTCCAAGCCGAGCGAGATCATGCGATTGACGGCGTTGTTGCCGCCGCCGCCCACGCCGATTACTTTGATTTTGGCGAATTGGTCTAAAGTGTTGTCATCAAGTTCAAACACACTCTCATTCCTCCATAAAATTTATTCGAGACTCGTAAGAGAAACTGTTCCGGATTGTGCGCCGTAATTCTACCATATAATTTTCACTTGCGAAAGACTTTGTGTCATAAAAATTTCAGTAAGCGTTTTACTTCGCTTGAGTATAGCGGCTACGGAAAAATTGCGTTCTTGCGCGAAATTTTTTTGTCGATATAATGACGCCGAACGAAGGAGGTCTTTTGGCATGAAGATTGAAGTTTGGTCGGATTACGCGTGCCCGTTCTGCTACATCGGCGAAAAGCGATTGGCGCGGGCTCTTGCCGAGGTCGGCGACAAAAATATTTCCGTCGAGTTCAAAAGCTTTGAGCTTGACCCCGAAGCAAGCCGCAACGTCGAATCGTCGACGCCCGAACGTTTTGCGCTGAAATACGGTTTGAGCTTGCCCGCCGCCAAGGAACGCATTGAACAGATTTCGCTGATGGGCAGGCGCGAAGGCGTTGACTTCCGCTACGCTACGACGCGCTACGCCAACACCTTTGATGCCCTGCGCCTGACGAAATTTGCGCAGGAACGCGGACATGACGAGATTATCACGAAACTTTTCGACGCGTACTTCACGAAGAATTTGGAGCTGAGCGATCACGCCGTCTTGAAGAAAATCGCCGCCGAGTGCGGGCTTGAAGCCGCCGAAGTCGACGACGTTTTGAGCGGTGACCGTTACGCAGAAGACGTTCGCGCTGACGAAATTCACGCGGCGCGGCTTGGGATTCACGGCGTGCCCTATTTCGTCGTCGGCGGGAAATACGGCTTATCGGGCGCGCAATCCGTTGACATTTTGAAGCAGGCAATAACCGACGCGCTGACTGACGAGGCTGAAGAACAATTCAACGGCATGACGTGCGGCGCGGACGGCTGTTACTTCGCCGACTGATTTTGCTCCGCAACCCACTGCCGAATGTTCGACAGCGACTCAACCAACTGCAAGCCGTTTTCCGTCAACGAGTATTCGACGCGCGGCGGTATTTCGTTAAACTGCGTCCGTTGCACGATATTGTTTTCGACGAGCAGCTTTAAAATCTTCGCGAGCATCAAATCGGTTATGCCCGGCACTTCGCGTTTCAAGCGGTTGAAGCGAATGACTTTGAACGTGTAGATTGTCCAAAGGATTTTCAATTTCCATTTGCCGCCCAAAATTTCCAGCGCGTATTCGAGCGGACAATCGCCGTATTTATTTTCCATGACAACCCCCAATGGCAGGTGATTCAAATGATTTTACGGACGACGGTGCAAGGCGTCTTCGAGACGAACGCTTACTTTTACGTCGACGACGAGACGCGGCACGGATTTTTAATCGACCCCGGCGCGCAGGCCGACGCTCTCATTAGGATTATCGACGAGCGCGATTTCACGATTGAAAAAATTTTACTCACGCACGGGCACTTCGACCACATCGGCGCGGTTGAAGATTTGAGGGCTCGGCTCAACGTCGAAGTCTGTATGCAACACAACGGGCGCGTCTACGCCGAAAATCCCGTGTGGAATTTGTCAAGCTACTTCGGGCTTGATATGACGCTTGACGACGTGACGTACCTTGACGACTTCAGCACGATAACCCTTGCCGCCAACGAAAATTTCGGCGTGCAGTTGATACCGCTTGCGGGACACACGACCGACGGCGCGATTTACTACAGCGCGGCGGATTCTGTGGCGTTCGTGGGCGATTCGATTTTCCTCGGCAGCTACGGGCGCACGGACTTTCCCGGCGGCGATGAAGAAATTTTGTTCGCGAACTTGAAAGCGCGGCTGTTGACCTTGCCCGAAGATACGATTCTGCTTTCGGGGCACAGCGACCCGACGACCGTCGCCAACGAAAAAAATCGCCCGTGGTTTCAATAAACTGTTGCCTGTCGTCGAATTATAGACGGCGGGCTTTTTGTTTACAAGGCGGCGAATTTCTGTTAGACTTGCGCGAGTGACATTTTGGGAGGAATTAACATGAAAGTTATATTGCAGGAAGACGTTAAAAAAGTCGGCGCGAAAGGCGACGTCGTCGAAGTTTCTGACGGCTACGGGCGCAATTATCTTTTGCCGCGCAAGTTGGCGGTCGAAGCGAACGTTGCCAATTTAAATTCCGCGAAAGTCAAAGCTGAAAACAAGGCCCGCAAGGCTCGGCAGGAGGCTGACGAAGCAAAACTTTTGGGGGCGCAACTCGAAAAAATTTCCGTCAAAATCCCCGTGCGCCTCGGCAAGGACGGCAAGCTTTTCGGCTCGGTCGGCGGCTCGGACGTTGCCAAGGCTCTCAAGGAAAATCACTCGCTCAACGTCGACAAGCGCAAAATCGCGATTCAGGGCGAAGTGACGGGCACGGGCGTTTACGACGCGATTATCAAGCTTCACCCCGAAGTTACGACGAAAATCAAAGTCGAAGTCGTTGAAGGTTGACACATGTTGAAAAAATTTTTTGGAGCAATCGGCGGCGGCGGCAAGAAAGATCGCAAGTCGCGGCAGGAAACCGACATCGAACGTGAAATCGCCTCGTTGTACGCGATTCTCGTCGACGTGATGGGTTCGGACAGATTGGTTTTGCAGGCGGGCAAAATGGATGCCTTGCGTTACATGCGCTCGAACGACCCCGCCGAACGCGTCCTTGCCCTGCGCCGCATCCTCGAAGAAAATCCTACGCTGTCGCCGCCGCCCAAGCCCTCCGAACTCAAAGATCAAGTCGTCGCGCTGTCCGAACTCATTGCCGATATCATGGCGCGCCGTCAAGTCGAAGACAAAATCGAACGCAAAATCTCCGAAAAGCTCGAAAAGGAGCACCAAGACTACGTTAAGGATATTCGTATGCAAATCCTGCGCGAAGAAAACAACGGCGAATCGGCGCACGACCAAAAGAAACGCGAAGAACTTCAAGCCCTCGAAGACGTGCACTTGACGCAATCGGTCATGGAATTGTTGCGTCCGAAGTCTCTTGAAGAAATCATCGGGCAGGAGCGCGCCGTCAAATCGTTGCGTTCAAAGCTGGCGTCGCCCTACCCGCAACACTTAATCTTATATGGACCGCCCGGCGTCGGCAAAACCACGGCGGCACGTTTGATATTGGAGGCGGTGCGCGGCACGGAGCTCAGCCCCTTCGGCGAAAACGCGCCCTTCGTGGAAACGGACGGCACGACTTTGCGTTGGGATCCGCGCGACGTGACAAACCCGTTGTTGGGCTCGGTGCACGACCCGATTTATCAGGGCGCGCAACGTCAACTTGCCGACAGCGGCGTCCCCGAACCCAAGCCCGGACTTGTAACGGACGCGCACGGCGGCATTTTGTTCATTGACGAAATCGGCGAAATGGACATTATGTTGCAAAACAAGTTGCTGAAAGTTTTGGAAGACAAGCGCGTTTTCTTCGAGTCAAGTTATTACGACCCCGCCGACGAAAAAGTTCCGCCGTATGTGCGCATGTTGTTCGAGAAGGGTGCGCCCGCCGACTTCGTTTTAATCGGCGCGACGACCCGCGAGCCGTCCGCGCTCAATCCTGCGTTGCGTTCGCGCTGTGCCGAAATTTACTTCGAGCCGTTGACGCCCGCTCATATCGTCGAAATCGTCAACAACGCCGCGCAGAAACTCAACGTCGAGCTGGAAGACGGGCTTGCCGAAACAATCAGCGAATACACGATTGAAGGGCGCAAGGCGATTAACATTCTTGCCGACGCCTACAGCCTTGCGCTTGACCGCGCCGAAGAAAAAGTTTTGCACATCGACAGCCCGCTGAAAATCGAAAAGCGCGACGTGTACGAAGTGGCGCAAGTCAGCCGCCTGTATCAATACGTCACGCGCAAGGCGTCGAACAAGCCGGCTGTCGGGCACATCTTCGGGCTCGGCGTCAGCGGCTTTATCGGCTCGGTTATCGAGATTGAAGCTGTCGTCTTCGCGGCGGAAAAGGGCAAGGGCACGATTCGTTTCAACGAGACGGCGGGCTCCATGGCGAAGGATTCAGTCTTCAACGCGGCGAGCGTCCTGCGCGGCGTCACGGGCAAAGACATTCACGATTTCGACGTGCACATAAACGTTATCGGCGGCGGCAACATTGACGGTCCCAGCGCGGGCACGGCGATATTGGCGGCGTTGGTCAGCGCAGTCACGGGCAAGCGCATTCGGCAAGACGTGGCAGTCACGGGCGAAATTTCCTTGCAAGGGCGCGTTCGACCCGTCGGCGGCGTCTTTGAAAAAGCTTACGGCGCGAAACAGGCGGGCATTAAAACTTTGGTCATCCCTAAAGAAAATGCCAAGGACATCCCGAAAGGACACCTCGGCTTGAAGATATTCGCCGTCGACACGGCGGAAGAAGCCTTTGCAAAAATTTTCGCGGACAAAGTTGAATTCGTCGGAGCCGCGCAGATTGAGCCTTCGACGCCCGTATCGCTTACCAAGGACGAACAGATACAAAAAATTTCCTCAACGACTGTGACGCCGGAGGAATTGGAAATGCTTACGAACGATTGAACGCTTGACGAGCTGCCTGCGGGCGGCTTTTTTTATTTCAGCGTGAGCGTCACGGGGCAATGATCGCTGCCGAAAATGTCGCTTTCAATCGTGGCGTCGACGACGTTATCAATCAGCCGTTCCGAAATTAAAAAGTAGTCGATACGCCAGCCCGCGTTGGTCGCGCGCGCTTTGCGCAAGTAGCTCCACCACGTGTACGCGCCCGTCAAGTCGGGATTGCGGCGGCGAAAAATATCGACGAAACCCGCGTCCAAAAGTTCGGTGAACTTGCCGCGCTCCTCGTCGCTGAAGCCCGCGCTGTGCCGGTTCGACGCAGGGTTTTTCAAGTCAATCGGTTGATGCGCCACGTTGAAGTCTCCGCAGACGACGACAGGCTTTTTTTTATCCAAGCCGCGCAAATAATTGCGGAAGGCGTATTCCCAACTCATGCGGCGTTCGAGCCATTCGAGATTGTGCGAATTGGGAACGTAGACGTTGACGAAAAACATTTCGCCGAGGTCGAACGTTATGACGCGTCCTTCGCTGTCGAATTCGTCGACACCTATGCCGCACGTGAAGCCCTTCGGTTCGACGCGTGAAAAAATCGCGGTGCCGGCATAACCTTTGCGCTCCCCGTAATTCCAAAACTGCTTGTACTCGTTGAGGTCGATAATGGCGTCGGCGGGTTGCATTTTTATTTCCTGCACGGCGAAGATGTCGGCGTCCAGTCGCTTAAAGGCGGGCATGAAATCTTTCTTCAAGCGGGCGCGCAAGCCGTTGACGTTCCACGATACAAATTTCATGATAATTTCTCCCGTAAAGCAAAATGCCTTGCTTCCGACATACGCTCTTCGGAAACAAGACATTTTGAGATAAGATGTTAGCAGTTCAATGTATTAGAGCTTTTTCACGTTGGCCGCCTGCGGACCGCGTTCGCCTTCGATGATGTCGAAGGAGACTTCCTGACCTTCGTCAAGGGTTTTGTAGCCGTCACTTTGGATGGCCGAGAAATGAACGAAGACATCGTCGCCTTCTTCGCGAGCAATGAATCCGTAACCTTTTTCAGCACTGAACCACTTTACCTTACCAACTGCCATGTCGTAATACCTCCAATAAATTTATCGCTGTCATGCGCAAGCGATTTAATTATAACGTCCAAAACTTTTCTGTCAACCAACAAAATTAACATGGTAAGCGAACGTTTCAGTGGGGTTAAACGTCGACAAATCACTTGAAGCGAATCTGCAAGTTGAGATCGATAAATTTCAATCCCCCTCCCCATGTAAATTGTCGCGTAATTGTAACGATTTACGCTCGGCGTGTCAAGATACGTTTCGTTTAGAAGGTAAGTCTCGAAGTCGTCGTGGTTGTGCAGAGGATACAGCACGGTCTCGGCATTTGACTTGACGACGATACAGCCGCCCGACGCTTCGTTGCGTCCGTTCCAAGGCTCGGCGGGTCTCAAGCCCAACGCAACCGCACGCAGAAATTTTTTGATGTTGATTCGGTAAAAATCTTTAACGCCAGTTTTCAGCGGGTCGCGCTCCTCAAGACGCGTCGCAATCTCCGCGCAGTCGCTGATTCGTTCGACGTAATGAAGTTTAAGCATTTCGCCGATTATCCTGCCCATGCTCTCGGTAATCAAGTTCAAGTTGACGGCGAAAGTTTTATCGACGACCGAAACGAATTCAAGCCGCCCCACTTCACGTGCGATTTCTTTCGGGCTTAAGCGTTCGCCGTTGAGTTTGTTCGCAAGCGCGGCGTCAACGTCAGGAAGATTAAATCGGAAATTCGTCGCGCCGGAAGAATTGAGCAACGTCGGCGCACTGCCCAACTTAGATTTAATCGAATAAAAAGTTTTGGCGGCGGAATTCGTGAAGCGGTCGTGAACTTCAAGTTCAATGTCTGCTTTTTTATCGGCGGGCGATTTGAGACGCGTCAAACCCAGCGTTCCGATAAATTCTTCCGCGCCGTCAATAGTGAATGCTCCTTTTCCGCTCTTTATTCCGTCCAAAATTTTTTCAGCCATCGCCGTGAACTCAGAAACTTTAAATCTCCGGATGCGCTTGTCGTTTTGATAAAGGTCGACGAATTTTTTCACGCGTCGAAATTCCAACTGAACGCCCGCAACGTCTTCGCGAAAAATTTTCAGCACGGGCAACCAATTTTGCTCGCCGTTGACTTCGGCGTTAATTCCGCCGTCGGCAAGAATTTTGAGCAATGCGTAAAACTCGCTCCACTCGCCCTTATTACCTGTCATAGGTTCAAGCACGCTCCTTATCTTCTGCGCAATCGCCTCGACGACGTTAATCGAAACCGTGTTGCCGAACTGCTTGTAAAGGCATGTGTCAGAAAGCGTAAGTTCAAAGTCGTCGTCGAAGCCCTGAAGTCTTGCCCACTCGCGCGGCGTCAGCTTGCGGACGTTTTCGCGATTAATCGCGCCCTTGATTTTGGTCATCGGCGTCAATGAGTGTTCGCGCTCGTCGACGATTAAATTTCGTTCGCGCCCCATGCCGCCGCAGACCAACGCACTTGCCACGCCGTCCAAGGCCTTGACTTCGTAGCCGAAGCCGTTGCCTGCCGCCGCGTGTCGCGCTTTGTGCTTGCGGAGCATCTCAAGGTACACGTCGCTTATCTAATACCTCGCGGGAATCGGCGCGTACTCAAGGATATCGCGAATCGTGCAGCGTTCGTCGGTCGGCGCGGGGAAATCGAAACGTTCGGGCGCGATGTCCTTGCGAAAACAGACAATGTAAATCCGCTCGCGATTTTGCGCAAGCCCGAAGTCTTTGCTGTTCAACACCGCGTGAAAAATTTTGTAGCCGATTTGCTCGAACGCCGCGCAGATGACTTTGAACGTGCGCCCGCCATCGTGACCGACAAGCCCTTTGACGTTCTCGCAGAAAATGACTCGCGGCTTGTGGCGGTCGCAAATCCTCACCACGTCCAGAAACAGCGTGCCGCGACACGTGCCGTAATAATCGTCGTCGAAACCTGCGCGGCGACCGGCAATGCTGAAGGCTTGGCAGGGAAAGCCCGCAAGGCAGATGTCGAACGCAGGCACGGCGTCGGCGTCGATTTTCGTGATGTCGCCTGCAATCGGCGGGCTGTCGGGGAAGTTGGCTTCGTAAGTGGCGCGGGCGTATTTGTCAATCTCGCTGACAAACACGGTCTCGGCGTCGTCCCCGAAGGCGCGTTCAAAGCCCAAGCGAATGCCGCCGATTCCCGCGAACAAGTCAATCATTTTGTAGCGCGACACGTTGCCACCTCCGATTTGCGACGGGCGACGGTTTCCGCGACAATCCTTACACACTCGTCGACGTTGCGTTTGATGTCACGCCCGAAGAAGCGCAGGACAATCCAACCTTCCGCCGTGAGCCGTTCATTGACTTCGCGGTCGCGTGCCATGTTGCGTTCGATTTTCGGTATCCAAAAATCTTGACGGCTTTTGAAGTCGTGCTTGCGATTTTCCCAGTCGTAGCCGTGCCAAAATTCCGAATCGCAGAAGACGGCAATCTTGAGCCTCTTGAAAACCACGTCGGGGCAACCGAAAACCTCTCGGACGTTTTTTCTGTAGCGCAAGCCCGCGTGCCACAGAGCGCGTCGCAATTTCAATTCAATCTGTGAATCCTTGCTGCGGACGTGTTGCATGTTCTTGCGGCGTTGTTCGGGTGTCAATCTGTCCAATTGAATCAGCTCCTTTGCCAAAAAATTTTACCGGACGCGCGAATCAATGTCCGGCGATTTTTTTGCGGCGGCTTAGTTGCCCGCGCAACAACGCGCAAAATTCGCCAATGATATAATCAGCAAAATTTATCGGAGGAGGCGACGACTTGTGAGACAGATTATTTTGATTGTCCTGCTTGTCGGCTTTGTTGCCTACGCGGGCTTCAATCTCGCCGAAAGCGTTACGCCCTACGTCAGCATTGCCGAGGCGCGTGCAAGTTCCGGCGGCGTGCAAGTCAAAGGTCTGCTCGATAAAAACTTTGCCCCGCGACAGGACGGCAACGAATTCACGTTCAGCCTGCAGGACGAGGCGACGGGCGAAATCATGCGCGTTGCCTTCGACGGCGTTAAGCCCGACCAATTCGACGATGCCTATCACATCGTCGCTGTCGGCAAGTACGCGGCGGCGGACGAAACTTTTCACGCGAAAAAACTTTTAATCAAGTGTCCGTCGAAGTACGAAGGGCAAAGACCCCAAGATTGACGGGGGGAATGTGATTGGCAGGAAATTTACTTTTGGGCGGCGGCTTGACTGCGGCATTGGCAGCGATGGCAATTTGCTTCGCACAAAAAATCCCGTCGGCGCGGCTCGTTAAAATCTGCGCGGGCGCGTCGGCAGGATTAATCGCGGCGGCAAGCCTGCTCCTGTGGATTTTGATCTTTGAAAACGATTTCAGCGTCGAGTACGTCGCAAGCTATTCGTCAACGACGCTCCCGACTCTGTATAAAGTTTCGGCGTTCTGGGCGGGTCAACAAGGCTCGTTCCTGCTGTGGTTGTTGATTCACGCGGCGGCAGGCACAGTGCTTACCTTCCGGCGGACGAACGCGGCGGCGTTGGGAATTTTCTTCCTGTTACAAAGCGTGCTGGTCTTGCTCGTGCTTGCCAAGTCGCCGTTCGCCGAACACCCCGCGCAGGTCTTCGAGGGCGTCGGGCTCAATCCGCTGTTGCAAGATTTTTGGATGGCGATTCACCCGCCGATAATCTTCGTCGGTTACGCGTTGCTTGCGGTGCCGTTCGCGTTGAGCTTGGGCGCATTGTTGACGGAACCGGCGTCGCGTTCGTGGCTTGAAGACGCTCGCAAGTGGACGTTGACGGCGTGGAGTTTCCTCGGCGCAGGAATTTTTATCGGCGGCTACTGGGCTTACAAAGTCCTCGGCTGGGGCGGCTATTGGGGCTGGGATCCCGTCGAAAATTCTTCGCTGGTGCCGTGGCTGTTGAGCGGCGTCCTGTTGCACCTGATTAACCTGGCTCGCAAGAAACCCGCCGTCTTGTCGGTGGCGCACGTTGCGGCGACTTTCACCTATGCGCTCGTCCTGTACGGCACATTCTTGACGCGGTCGGGCGTCTTGGGCGACTTCTCGGTTCACTCGTTTGCGGGCTCAAGTATCGGCTTATCAATCGCGCTCGCCAACGCGCTTGTCCTAATCGGCGGGCTGGCAATAATCTTCGTGAAAGCAAAAGACTTGCCGCAAGGGAAAATGTACGACACGCACTCGGAGGCGGCGTTCGCGGTCTTGCTGGGCAGTCTGTTGCTGATTTTTATCGCGGCTATCGTCTGGATTGGAATGTCGATG
>Ga0247609_10000181_pt1 | contig 91344 bp, 69 predicted proteins | sample 172DNAGHGlowgp2_FD_193487 | JGI IMG/M metagenome (GOLD analysis project Ga0247609, IMG submission 193487) | Sheep rumen microbial communities from Palmerston North, Manawatu-Wanganui, New Zealand - 1728 DNA GHGlow gp2 | ecosystem: Host-associated > Mammals > Digestive system > Stomach > Rumen ...
AGTCAAACGAAGTAGAATACGAGAATTATATTTCACAGGACTGTCGGAAAATAATTTCAGCACAAACAACAACTTCAGAAAAGAAGAAAATCTATGTATATGTTTTGGATTGCGACGAGGGTTACAGGAAAAAAATGGAAGATGCCGCCAATTCGGAAATTGAGTCAGCATCACATGAAAAAACGGAAAAGGAAGATGAATTCAAAAAGAAAAAGGAAGAATTAACTGAAACACTCCTTGGTTTTAAACCTTCAATCAGAAACATGTATAACCTTGCTTTTGCACATATGGATACGTTCATATATTCATTTAACGACATGTTAAAGCACATCAACACGGATATAACAAACGGAACCAGAAGCAAAAACCTGGTAGAAACAGAGACAACTAAAACGACAATAGAGACTGATTTAACAGACTATCTGACAGACATTCCACCGTTTCCAGCCTTATATTGTACAGAAGAGAAAAACTGGGCGGAAACAAAGACACAGCAAAAGGTTGCGAAGTGGCTTGAAGACATTGGAGGTGGATTTGAAAACTTTGAAGAGGTTAGATTTGTCAATGACTTGTTACGTGCTGTTTTGATGTATACTGATAACGTCATTTCGAACGAAAAACGAAAGGAAGAAATGGCAAATTTGTCTGCGGGCACAAGTACAAACCAAGAACAATACACAAATGTTGTTTTTGACTCATATTCATTTATCCCGACAACTAATTATGACTTTAACAACTATGCCATATCACCGTATGCCAATTTGAAGAACATATATTTGTCAAACGAAGAAGAGGCTATAAGTTCAACGCTTTTCATTTTTGCAAACAGGGCTTTTTATCATTTCCTGGCACATCCAAACAGCGAAAACAATTCAGCCAAATCTTTTGGATTATTGGAAGCGTATAATTTTTACAAGGGTGTTGGCAAACCAAACTCACAAACAGTAAAAACGTTTGTAGACAATCTTGACAACATTGACATTCTCAGTGTTTGCACAACAAATTCAAAGAACCAATATACAAATTCATGGCATAATCTTGGAAGTAATTTCAACCATACATTATTTACCACAAAAAATGACAAGGAACTGTTTGCGGCATTAAGAGGTAAAAACAAGAATATTGGTGAGACAAAGGTTTACAGGGCAATACCAATAGGTGTCTTCACACCAACAGAAGTCAAAAGTGAAATGGGTGGGGACAGGAACTGGAGGAAACTTTCTTTAAGCGACAAAGTGCTCTTGACAGATAATCTGCCATATGGAAGCGAAGGTGTCGGATTAAGTGGCAACACTTTTATAATAAACGATTCAAATATTAATGTGTTGTCCAATATCAACAACTCTGTTTTGGGGAAAATAGACAAATTTGAAAAGTTAAAAGATTACAGGTCGGATGCCAAGTTTTTATATACAGATGGTTTGTATTCGAATATCACAAATTTAAATTTGAAAAATTCAGATAACATATTTTGTGATTCAGAAGGAAAAAATATAACATACAGTGATGCTATTGCTGATAAAAACAATGCATATGTATTAAAAGCGCCGTTATCAATACCCAACAAAAAAACAAACATAAACGGTGTTGAAACAAGCACGCCAGCAAACAATTTCATGTATGCTGTTGCAAACAGTGTTTTGGGGTTGGATGATGACCAAATGAAAAACATAGCAAAAGAAATCAAAACAGGAACATATCCGAAGATTTATCTATTGCTTGCTGGTTTCATGTATCACGGAGGCACATATGAGGGCAACTTAAATAAACTTTCAATATATGAGCCTTACAATCACCCTAAACAAAGAGCTTTAACTGAGTATTATTTAAAATGGGTTAAAAAGAACAAATCCAACATAGAATATTTTATAAACAACTACTCATCTTTCCGTAACATAAATGTCGGATATTCTGGTAGCGGTGATTTTTCCGTCAAGTCAAAACTAAACGATTCAACAACAAGGGAAAATTTCAAAAAAATCCAGGCTATTTTGAGAGATGTTCTTTTGGAAACAGTCTGTGTTGTGGATTATTGTGGTGATATACATTATTACGATGAAAAATCTGAAAAAATGTCATATCACAACAGTATATCTAAAAACGCACTGACAAAATCGTTTGAATATTTTAAAATAGCCATAAAGTCGTTATATGAGGATTTCAACCCAAGTGAAGCGGAAACATATGAGAACCAACAGACAAACGACATGGCTGTTATGTTTGAAAACAAGGATTTGAAACTTTCATTGTATCTAACACTTAAAACATTATACGACAAGTGGCTTTGTGCACCATACAAAGGAGACGACACATGGAATTATGCTTCACAAAACAGTGATTTCAGTACATTTACATATATTGACACATTGTATAACGACATAGGTTGGAATCTTAGTGTAAATCTCACTTCAATAACAGAATGGATGTCCCAATGCATACCGACATCAAACATTGAAACAACAGAGGGTGATGTGACATATAACAATGCAAGCGTATATGAATATCTTGCGAGAATAGCACAGGACACTGGAGGTATATTAATGGCTTTCCCACAGACAATAGGCGGAATTGACGCCGAATCAATGGCGAACATGTTCAAAGCCATGCCATATTTCAGCAATTGGGACACTGACAGTTCAACTTTCGTATATGTTTATCATTATAAACCATCTGAGCATTTGGGCACTGGACAATATGCGGATGACGGATTCCAATTGGAAAGTGACGAGGCTGAATTCATTTTTTCCAACAACAATGGAAATGGAAAGAAAGTTCCAGGGTTTGGTGTTACATTTGCAAAGCAAAACCAATCTTATTTCAGTAATTTGTCATTAAACACGGAAAATGCTGCCGTAACGGAAGCATCTATAGCTGCGACTGGATATATTGCGGCAAAAGGCTCAACATTACCGCAGTCAACAACATTGTTCGGTCAGGATTTGTATAAAGTCAGAACATCATATTCATATCAATGTGAATTTGATATGATGGGCAACATGCAGGTAATGCCTTTAATGTATTTCCAATTAAACAATATACCGTTTTGGAATGGTGCATACATGATATACAAAGTATCACACAACATAACACCTGGAAATGTGACAACACATGTTGCTGGATTCAGGATAAATAAATATAGTTTACCTCTGACAGACGGTTCCGTTATTACAACAAGAAAAGCATATGGTTCTGGTATTCAATATTTGGCTATTGCTCATCTTACAGACGACGAGTGGAAAATTCCAGAGAATCCAGATGTAACACAATATGATTTCAACCCTCAGAATGTGACGGACAGGAATCCAGTTATATGTGTTGTTCCAGCACATGGACCAAACTTTAACAATAGAACTGCGGAATGGTGGTGGAGTAATGATGTTGTTGACAGAACATGCAAGCTTTTAAATTCACATTCATTCTATGATGGTGACGGAAACAAATATAATTACAACGTCCAGAAATGCAACAAAGACGGTGCTTTCACAACCCATAACAGTTGCAGTATGACACAGGTTCAACACATAATAGAAACATTCCCAGGAAAGGTTATTGTGTATGTTCCGCACTGGGGAAACAACAGCAGAGCTGGAAGCAAGATTTATTATGGTGGAAAGAACAAGGATGGTGAAATGAAAATATTCGACGGTTCCAAGATGTTTGCAACAATATTGGCTGGAAGAATAAAAGATTTTATTGACAATGGAGAACACAAACACGCAACTCCTGGTATGTTCATTGACAACACAAGTAATCCAGAGTGTGTTAAGGTCACAACATTAAACGATGGATATCTCGAAGAGTTGACGGTTGCTTGCCCGACAATAGCACCTCAATTCTGGTCTGACGGATATCCGAAAACAGAAGCGTGCAAGAAAGCCACAACCAGAACATCGTTACAGGTCGAAAACGCTCCATATCAGGAAAAAGATGCAAACGGTGTTTACAAATTGTCACAAGGCTGGATGATGTCCGATGAAGGAAAGAATGCAGTTGCCAATATATCATATGAAGCGATAAGCAGGTTTATATCTTCGCTCCCATATGACAAAAACGAAGATTTCAGTTTGAATGATTAACGTTGTATTTGTTTTTCTTCAAAAAACAATGTAAAATTGAAGAAAAAAAATACAAAGTGAGGTATATTGCTAACATTTTAACAAACGGAAGATTCGAAAACGAAGAATTGTTCAATGTTGTCAAACAAATTGATGACATAGACAATAAATTGCCGACACTTGTAATTGGATGGGAATGTGTAAAAAAATTCTTTGGAGATGCAAACACAATGGATTGGCGAATAAAAGACAATATATACTGGACTTTCGGGACAAGAGAGAGAAGGGATAGAAACGAGCGTGACATAGCCAAGTTCACACTTATGGTCACAAATGAATATTCGTCTTCTGTAAAATATTCATTCATAAACATTTTCAGATTATCAAAAGATGATAAAATTAAATTGGTCAACAAAATAAAAACAACAAAACACGGAACATTCTATTTTTATAATGATGTTGTGTATTTGAATTTGGATATAGATAACGTTATTGGTATATCCCTCAAAGACATTGACTATTGCGGATGTGACAGGAAGAAACTTTTATCAATAATTTATATGAACAGGAATTTGAATCAAATAACAAACGAAATGGTTCCGATTTCTATTAGAAAAACGTTCATATCAACTGTTTATGTAATACCTACGCTATTTTTTTAACATTGAATACTATTTATAGGAAATAAAAAACGACAAATTTAAAAATCATGGGATTGAGATTTGTACATAAAGTAGGTCGTGACAGACCGACAGAAGGTGTGGTGCCACATACTTCTATCGATTCTGTTGAAGTAGAAACGCCTAAAAAGAATAAGAAAACAAAAAAAGACAATATGAATACTTTAGAGCAAATTGAGACTGCCGAGGAATTGGCCAAGGAATTGCAACCAGAGGTTAAGGTTGTTAAAAAAGAAAGAGGTCTTATCGAAAGAACAGAATCTTCAAAAATAATCTTGACGGAAGACAATCGTCAAGTCCTTAATGATTAAGAAAACAATGGACAAACAGCAAGTTATATTGGAATTCAAGAAGCACCTGAACGAATATATAAACATTGGCTCAACAATTTCAGAGGTTGGAAATGACGATATGACACCTCAAGATGGACAACAGGACAATCTTTTTGGCGGAGATATGGGTGGAGACCCGACTCAAGGAGGACAGGTTGGTGGTGATATGGGAATGGCCCCAGACGCTGGAATGCCAGGACCAGAACAAAATCAAGCTCCTGGACAAGAAGGTGAAACAGCCACGCCTCCAGAAGGATTCGCCCCACAAGGTGTGGACCCGAACAGTGGAATTGACGGTATGGGTGGACAGGAAGTGGACAATGGTCAAATGGCATCACAGCCTGAATCTACTGAGGAAGAGGAGGTTATAGATGTTGACGATTTGACTGACTCACAAGAGGAAACAGAGAAAAAAATAGATTCATTGAACCATAAATTCACCAAACTGATGGATACAGTTGATTCTATCAGCAAAAAAATAGAGACAATGGGTGATGACACAAACAAATACATTTCATCATTAAAGGATGAATTTGAAAAAAGAAACCCAACACCAATGCAAAGAATGTCAATGCGTTCAACAAAGTCAACTCCATATAATGTAACAACCGATGAATACATGAACAACTATGCACCAGACAACTATAGTCAAGAAGATGACAATAATGGCGCGGATGACCCTCAATATAAGATAACCAGAAACGATGTTGACGGATTTTCTGATTATGCTTCAATTGAAAGAGAATTGGACAACAAGCGCTCACTTAGAGACATACTTGGTTTTTAAAAAAATAAACGGTGTGATGATGTTAATTATGTTGTCACACCGTTGTTTTTTTGCTGAAAAATTTGTATATTAATATATATTGTCTTAGACAATTTTAATCATAAAACTTTAAAAATAATTTGAATTAATTTAATTTGAAAATGGGAAAAATGTTAGATTTACCCAACATCACACCGCAGTCAATTGTGGTTGAAGACACGCCTAAAGAGAAGGTGCACAGCAATTTTGATGTTAAAAACTACTTAAACATCAAATTAGGTCCAAATGAGACGACAAAAACATTAACCATCAGATTATTACCGATGGATTTAAAAACTGGAAACCCGTTTGCGAGGGTGCATGTCCACAACGTGAAAGTTCCAAAGGAAATGGTTAAGCCAGGAGACAAGCCTTACAAATCATTTATTTGCTTAAAGAAAAACAGAGACATTGACCACGATAAATTCGGTTCAAAATGTCCTTATTGTGATTTGAATTACACTGCATATCAGGAGTCTGTAAACACCGACGACCCAGCCAAAAAGAAGATGTATCAAAAAATATCGCTTGAAAATCTTGCACAGGAAGCGGTTATTGTACGTTGCATTGAGAGAGGCAAGGAGGACGAAGGTGTCAAATTCTGGAAATTCAATATCAGAAGTGACAAGACAGACCCGTATAACCAAATTATAAATCTGTACAATTTAAGAAAGGAAAACGCCGAAAGAAAGGGAAAAACGGAAAACATCCTTGACATTTACAACGGAAGGGACTTGAATGTGACCATCACAGCTGAAGGAACATCAGCACCAACAATTGTTGATGATAGTGACAGAAGTCCTCTTTCAGGAAATGAAGAGCAAATGTGTGAGTGGATTTTTGACCCGAAGAAATGGCAAGACGTGTTTACTTGTAAACCATTCGAATATTTGTCTCTTGTTTCACAAATGAGAATTCCATGGTTTGACAAAGCAAACGGTATTTGGATTGACAAGGATGAGTATGATGAAGCTCATAATGCAAAGGTTGCAGAAGCAGACAAAGAAATTAACGCTGCTGAGAAACAAGTGAAGGAAATGCTTGATAATTCAAATGCAGAAGCCAGCAATAACGAAGAAGAGCTTCCATTCTAATGAGGGGACATTTATATTTCAAATATGGGTGCATGGCGTCTGGCAAAAGCATGCTGCTTATGGCGCTTGCACACCATTTCAATGAACGCGGAATCGAGTTTCTGATAATGAAACCAGATATTGACACAAGAAACGGAGAAAATACAGTTTTTTCAAGGGCTTTAGGTTCAAAAGAATGTTTTTCAATCGGAAGAAATGATGATTTATATTCTTTGATATCGGATTATGTTGAAAGCAACACAGCACTTGGCGTATCTTCACTTAAATGGATTTTGATTGACGAAGCACAGTTTCTAACACATCAACAAGTTGACGAACTGGCTAAGATTGTTGACTTAATTGGAATAAACGTGATTTGTTATGGCTTAAGAACCGACTTCAGAACCAACTTGTTTGAAGGTTCAAAAAGGCTTTTTGAGGTTGCTGATAAAATCGAGGAAATTAAATCAAGCTGTTATTGCAACCATAAGGCAATTTTTAACGTCAGGGTTGATTCAAACAAAAACCTAGTAATCGACGGAGACCAAGTTGAAATTGGCGGAGACGACAAATATATCACGCTTTGCAGAAAATGTTTTTACGAAAAATTACAAGAATTACAAGAAAATTTAACAAAAGAATAATAATTTAAATTAAAATTTATATAATAATGGCTCAACCAAGTAAAAAAACACCGATTAAGAAAAAAGCCAGTATATCAGATTTGAAAACAAAAATGGGTTTTGGCGTAAAAGTCGAAAAGGGTGAAATTCAAGGTGCAAGCAACGCTGACAAACCAATCGATTGGATTATTATGCCAAAGGCATTTCAAGACGCTGTAAAGCTTCCTGGATTTCCAACTGGCTATGTATCAACCATTTGCGGTCATTCTAATACTGGAAAATCCACATTGGTAAACCATGCAATTGTTGCTGCACAAAGACAGGGAATCATTCCTGTGATATATGATACGGAAAATAATTTTGATTTCAATTATGCTATTGACATGGGCATGGACGCAAGTCCAGTTTATGGTGAAGTTGATGTTGAAGTTATAGATGAAGAAACTGGTGACGTTAAAATCGTCAAGGAAAATAGAATAATTGAATATGATGGTCCGTTTTTTTATTTCAATAATGCAATTTTAATTGAAAGATACGGGGATATTGACTATTCCACAGGTAAAAAAACAAGTAAAAAGCGTCATAAGGCAGTAATTGAAGATATGGTTTATTCAATTAATGAATTTCTTGAATATCAAGCAAATGGGGACATTGAACAAGGTTTTTTGTTTATTTGGGATTCTGTTGGAAGTATCGGTGGTTTAAAAGCTTATAACAGTAAAGTAGGAAACCCGATGTTCGACGCTGGTACAATTTCGGCTGCTATGCAAGATATTATGGACAGCTCAATACCATCATCAAGAAAGGTTTCTTATCCATATACAAATACATTGATATTAGTAAATAAGGTTTGGTTAGATGCAACAACTAATCCAGTAGGTCCCCCAAGTCTTGAAATGAAGGGTGGAAAAGCAATTACATATCGCTCAAGATTAATTTTATTGCTTGGTGGCCAACTAAAGGCTTCCATTAAAAGGCTGACGGCTACATCAAAAGGTTTAAATTACAATTGGGGGGTTCAAACGAAAATTAAAGTTTTGAAAAATCAATTACCGTCACCATATGATTTGACTTATGAGGGTGAATTTATATGTACTGGTTTTGGAATCATAGGAACAGATAAAGAAGAACAGGAGGAATATAAAAAGAATAAGGTTCCGATTATCATGAAAAGAATTGCTGAAAAAGATAACAAACAAGATGTCGTGTTCGATGATATTCAGTTTGGAGAGGAAACAGAGGAAAGTGTTGAATTATAACGAATAAGTGCGGTTATCATGCCGCACTTTTCTTTTAACATAAACAAACTATTTATTGTAAATATTATTATTTAATATGAGTAAAGAGACTTTAAACGAACAAATTTTAAGGGAATTTTTTGAAGACCAAATAAAAGAAGCATTGGATTTGGAAGGTGCAAGTAAAAAGGATTTGACTAAATTTGCACAGAGTAGGGTTGACAAAGTGTTAAACCACCTTATGGATAAAGCAAAAGGGGCAAAGGAAGGTGATGAAATATTGAACAAAGCAAAAGAATACGGGTTAAACCAAGATTATTTGCAGAGAAAGATAACAAAAGACGAATACAAGGAAGAATATAAGAGAAGACTTTCGGACCTTGTAAATGAAAAAAACGCAGTGATTACAAGATGGGTGAAAGATGGCCTACCATTGTTGAGAAAATGTGTTGTTGGAATGGGTTTAAGACAAAGCCTTGACAGATTCCAGAAGTTCAAAAGCGGAAACAGCACAACCAAAACTGGCACTGGTGACATAAAAACCGATGGAGGTGTTGTTTTAACACCGCAGGAAAAATCGGAAGTATTGTTGCTTAAAGATTTTCTAGACAAACTTGGTTTGAGTTTTTTATACAGGGATTTCGAGAGACAGAAAACAATTCAAACAAGGTTCGGTGTTGATGTGCAGAACAAAGATATAAACAACACAACAGATGTTGACAAACTGAACATCAATTTCGGCGATTTGTCAGAATCAGAATTAGTTCAATTTTACACGAGCAGAAAAGCCAAAATCAACCATTGGGCTCAGTTTGTTAAAAACAAGGACAACGAAATATCTGGTTTACTTTCACAAATAGAAAGTGACGAAAGGCAACGTGCGCAAGATAGCAAAGAAGAAGACAAAAATGCCCCAAACATGTTTTATGATAAGAAAATTGGCGGAGATGTCAGGAAGTTGACAGCGTCCATGTATGAACAACAGATAGCAAAAAGGTATCTGGACAGGACATACGGAATGGCACTTGACTTTGGGGAGAACAACAACATGTTCAAGTTCGGTAATGCAAAAATAGACAACGACACTCTTGTTGTGAATTTCCAGGCAGCAATGCGTTGTCCAGCGTGGCAGCAGTGCATCATGAAAGATGCTTGTTATGCAAAGGTTAGTGAGGTAAACTATGACAACACACTGAATTCCAATTTAAAGAAGGGATTCATATGGGAGCAGACCAAAACGGATGATACATTAATGAGTTTGATGTCTTCGCTAATCAGGGCCTGTATGATTAATTATCAGAAGGCAATCCAAGAATACGAAAAAACTCTGAAACCAGCAAAAAACAACAAAACAAAACAATCACAGCAACTTGAATTGGATTTGAATGAAGGTTACAGCAAATTTAACACAGAAACATCGAATAAAATGTGCGAAATGACATTTAGTGATGTTTTGTCCGAGTATGGTCAGGATATGATAGACCTGTTGTCTAAAAACAAAAACGGTACCCTCATACGTTTGAACGAGAATGGTGATTTTATTGGCCAATGGCTTGTTGATGCTTGGGAAGCTCTTGCAACAGATTTCAAACTTGTTGGTATAAATGTTGCGGCATATACATGCAGGGCTTTGAATTATGAGTCTGTCAGGAACATGATATTGAACATATCACAGGCAAATTTGGTGACAAATCAGAATTCAGAGGCGTTCGCACATTATTTTTATGCAATAACACACGATGAATATGAAACTTTTGGTGAAACATATAGTAACAGGGATAATGATTTTAGAGTACAAATAAATGAAGATGGTAAAATAACACCTTGTTACAGATATCTTTTGGATGAAAATGGTGAATTGTGTGGATATTATTATAAATGTCCTTGCGGTAGGGGAAAATATACATATCAAATGATTGATGCAAATCAAATAAAACCAAACCAAAAAATATTAAAGGTCAGTCGGATTCCAGACGCTTTCAAGGGAGCACCAAAAACAATTGAGTATCTTGGCTCATATTATCAATTGGTTGAATTAAAGGGAGAAGACAGCAAGGTTGACTGTTATAGGTGTAGGATATGTTATGGCAGAGACGAAATGGGTGAAGGAATTAGATGTGAAAATGGCGAAAAGCCAAACAAGAATCTCCCAGTGTTTGTATTTGTGGCCGTACATGGTGAAAACCAAGGCGTTTTTTCAGATGACAACACAAACAGGAAGATTTTAGGCAGGGACATATCATATTGGGCAAATGCATGCAGAAACGCAATGACAAAGGAAGCTGGGTCAATAAATGAGGAGGTTGCAAGCAATGAAAACATCGGAGCCAATGATGATTCGGTAATGAAACAGATTGCACAAAACATGACCGACAGCGTTGCCGAAATGATGCGTGGGAAAATAACACAAATCAACGAGGTTAGGGATAATTTCAACAAAATTTTAAAAACATTATAACCGAAATATCATTTGGTATTCAGTTTCACAAACGAACTAATGACAAGAAATTGTTATATAATACGTTAACGCAAAGCGCATTATGCTATTGGGGCATTGTGCGCTTTTTTAATAAACATTAAAAACTATAGAGATGGGAAGAAAGAAAGATTTGATGAAATCGCTTGATGACGAGGAGCTTGAGCTTTTAAACTGTAAGATGTACCCAGTCAAAAGCAATGTAGTCGATTTCAAATCAACAAAGGTTCACATAAAATGCAAGAACCAACATCAGAAGGAGTTCCTGAAACAACTTGAAGACCCGAAGAATGTGATTTGTTTCGGCGAGGGCGCCGCTGGTACGGGAAAGTCGTTCATTTCATTGTCATACAGCCTTAAGCAGCTGTTAAACGGAAACTGTAACAAGATAACGATAATAGTGCCAACATGTCCATCTGGTGGAGACGGAATTGAAATTGGCTATTTAAAGGGAAACTACGAGGACAAAATAAGTCCGTTTCTTGAGGCTGATATTGACACGATGAAGAAAATCTTAAAGAAGAGCGGGAATGTCAACTACAATGACATTATAAATTATTTTATAAAAGAAGGCAAGATAGATTTTCAGATTGTAAACTACATAAGGGGAAAATCCATAAACGGTATTATACTAGTCAACGAATGCGAGCAATTCACAAAGGAAAACTTGAAATTGATACTGACCAGAATCGAGGATGATGATACTGTTGAAGATACAATAACAAAGGTTATTATAACTGGTGACCTAACACAGTGTGACAGAAAGGTTATTAACAACAACAAGAACAAATCTGGAATGGAATATGCGATAGAGACATTGAAAGAACTTGATGAGGTGTCTGTTACAAGGTTCGATAGTGGAGATGTGGTAAGGTCGAAGATAGTGTCAAAGATACTTGACTTATGGGAATAAGTCTGAAAAGCGGGGAAACATTTTGTTTTTCCGCTTTTTTTATGTATAATGGTTGAAAAATATTGTAACTAATGGGTCAACCAGTAAGACAGATTATAAAAGACACACATCCAGAGCTTAGTGCAAAGCCGTTCTATACTCTTTTGGTGGACGGAAACAATGTTTTGCGTGCCTCCATGGTTGATAGTAAAATAAATTCAGACGGAATTCACTATGGTGGTATATTCCAGTTTTTCCTTGCCTTGAAGATACTTATGAAGCAGGTTAAATATGATTATGTATATGTTGTTTTTGACGATTCGGCAAGCGGAATATTGCGTTACAAGGAGTATCACTTATATAAACAGAACAGGGACAAGAATTATGCCCAGCAAATGATTGGTGATTCGGAAGAGTCTGATTATTGGAAAAGATTGAACCAGACAATAAACAGCATGCAGAAATACCTGTACAATAAAAACAAGAAAAAGAAGGATATTTCCAGCATGACAGATGAAGAAATCGTGAATTATACAAAGAAGCAATACGAAAAAGAGATAATTGATGAGAATTTCGACAGAGAGAGAAACATAATAATGGAGTATTGCGAGGAAATGTCAATAAGGGTGTTGTTTGATGACAGGACAGAAGGTGATGATATAATCGCGTATTATGTAAACCATAAGCAGCCTGAAGAACGAATCGTAATAGTAAGTGCAGACCAGGATTTAACCCAGCTTATATCACCAACAGTTTCAGTTTATGACAGAAACACTAAAAAATACTTAAAATATAGTAATTTTCAGAAATTAAAAGGGTATCCAGTTGAAAATGTTCTTATAAAGAAGATTTTTTGTGGTGACACATCAGATAACATAGGAAACATAAAGGGTTTATCAGAGGTCCGATTATTCGAGTTGATGCCAGAAATCAAGGAGCGTCCTGTTACAATTGACGAGGTTAAAGAGAGAGCACAAAAATTAATAGATGAAAGGGTTAAGAATAAGAAAAAACCCTTGCAATGGCATGAAAACATCATAAATGGTGTTTCAAATAAAGAATACGATGGTGATTTTTATGAGATTAACAAGAAGATAATTGACTTAAAACACCCTTTGCTAACCAAAAACGCTGAAAATGTTGTGGAAGCCACAATGTATGCTCCAATGGACCCAGAAGGCCGTTCTTATGGGAACCTTTACTCTCTGGTAAAGAGAGACAATATCGAGGATTTGTTGGATGAAAAAGCGTTTGCGAGATTTTTCCTTGAATTCAAGGAACTGTCCGACAAGGAGAAAAAAAGATTTGAGGAGTAGTTAAAAAACTGAATGTTGTTTTTTTTTTTTAAAAAAAAATGTAATATTGTTCATATTGATTACAAGTTTTATTAACATATTGTTTAACTTAAATTTTATTTAAATGACAGATTTTAAAAAGAAGTCCAATGAACCTAGAGACTATAAAGAGCGGTTCGAGTTTGTTTTGACAACAGGCGGAAACATTATTTGCCAACGTTATTTCAGAATCAACAATTTCAACCCTACATGTCTGAAATCATATGAGCTTACGCGAGCTATTAGGAATGCAGCGGCAATCATCGACCAAGACATCAAGGACAAGACAAACACCTATCTTTCCATTTTTGCACCAAGAGTTTTTGAAACAAAGGAACAAATGTCCAATTATTTCGAAAACAAAAACCATTGGGACGGAATGCAGTACGGAGAAGGCATTATCGTAAAAGAAGACAAGGTAACCGATTATTCATGGAGTGACGAAGGTCCGAAACCGCTTGGTTATAAATTTGACGATGGTGAATTTACAAGTGGAGTTACGACAGATAAGGTGACAAGCTACCAATTCACATTTAAGGTGGATGGAAGAGACGCTTGTACCGTTCAGTGGGACGGAATATATCCGAAATTTGTACGCGAAAGAATTGATTTGTCAAACAAGAGAGGTAAGTTTGTCGGTGAAGATGTTTCCAGATTGAATTTCGAACAATACCTTCTCTACAAGATGGTGAAGGACAAGGAAGATTTGGTGTATGGTATCATTAAAAACATTTGTATTGCATGCAGTTATGATGATGCAACTGAATATACCATCGAGGATAATGAAATTATAAATTCTTGGAACTACAACAACCAGGAGATTCTTTATAAAACCGTAAAATAAACTTATTGAAATTGTAATTATATGGCTGCAAAACAATTAGATAAAAGTAATCTTGGTTACTTGGGTGTTGAATACCAATATAAATTGGTGAAGTGTTTTGTTGAGGAGCCTAACTTTTTCAATGAGTTGTATGCTGTTGTTGACCAGAATTATTTTACGGATACGTTGTTGAGAACGTTTGTTGGGGCCATGAAGGATTATTATAGGGAAAACAATATAACACCTAGCTATGACATGATTCAGATTGTCCTCAACAAACGGTCAAAGACTGACATTGAGGTTAAAGAGTGGGATGACCTAATTGCATTGCTTAAAAAAACAACGCTTGAAGGGTATGTTGTAGTTAAAGATTTAGCAGTTAAATTCTTTAAACAACAAAGACTCATAAAGGCTGCACATCAAATTATCGAAAAGGTTGGCAGGGGAGATGTTGAACAGTATGATGATTGTCTTAAAATCATACAAGATGCAATTACAGCTGGCGATGACGATGATATGGGTCATTCAGTCGGTGATTTTCAGGATGCTGCTTTGTCAAAAGACTACACAATATCAGTTCCAACTGGCATATCAAAACTAGATGAAACACTTGGTGGTGGTCTTGATAAGGGTAAGGTTGGATTGTTTATGGCCGCTCTTGGTATGGGTAAAACAACATATTGTACTGCAATCGCTTCATATGCGGCAACACACAAGTGTGATATGAATAACAATAGTGGTTGGAAAGTATTACAAATATGCTTTGAAGACGACTATGTGGATATTACGCGAAAACACATATCAAGAGCCACACAGATTGAAGCCAGTGAAATCAGAAGGTTTGATGAGGCACAGAAACAGGAAACCAACTATATTCTGAACGTAAGTTCAGATTGGGATATGATTAAGCATAACATCAAGTTGATGAAAATGCGCACTGGTGAGATAACGGCTACATATATTGAGAAGAAAATCCAAAAGCTGACAAATCAAGGTTTCAAACCAGACTTGGTTTTGATTGATTACTTCGAGTGTCTTGAATATGAGAAGACAGGTATTCCAAACGACACTGAGTGGAATCGGGAAGGCAAAACAATGAGAAAACTTGAAAATATGGCGAAGGATTTAAACATTGCCATTTGGGTTACAACGCAGGGAGGAAGAGGAAGTATCACAACCGAACTGTTAAAGGCTGACGGAGGTGGTGGTTCCATCAAAAAACAGCAAATTGCACAGGTTATCATTTCAATCACCAGAGACCTCGAAGGACAAGATAAGAATTCAGCAACGTTGGCCGTACTTAAAAACAGAAGCGGAAAGGCTGGAAAGGTTTTCCATAATGTAAAATACAATAACGGAACCAGTACTATTTCGTGTGATGATGTTATGGAATTTGACAACAGCCTTGCTTGGGAGGAAGAGCATGACAAGATTAAAGAAACGCAGAGAATCAACACTTTAAGGGAACTGCAAAAAGTACAACAACAAAAGAAAAACAGTGAAAATAGAGGGTTTATTGCAAAGATACCACCGAATACTAAGTTTTAAACCAAACAACACAAAGCACGCTGAAAGGTGTGCTTTTTTTGCATGAAACAACTATTTATGAGAAAATAGTGAAATGGAGAAGAGACAAATAATAAAGATTAACGAAAACAAGTTACAGCATATTATAATGGAATCAATCAAGATGGTCCTAAACGAATCAACGAATGTTGTTGAAACAGTCAATGATTTGATAAATGCAGCAAACCAGGCATATATTGATGCTGTTAACTTTACTGGTGACAAATATGCTTTAATGGGTAAAGATGGTATAAGTTATGGTTTGAAAGAACTGGTCGCACTTAAACGTGGACGTGTGATAATAACCTACGATGATATCTATAACAGCCATATTGACATGAATGTAAAAGTGCTTGAGAAAAGAAACGGAAAAATATACATTATAAACGGTGATTATTTCGATGAAGGCTGGAAAGATGTCAGAAAAGAATTAAACCAAATAATCAAGGATGCTGAAAGGGCAAAACAACATATGCAGAATTACGACCCAAATTGGGAGGATGCAGACACGTTAGAAGACTTTAAAGCAAATAAAGCCAAAATGAAGAATTTCAATAAGTCGATTGGATTAAAGGCAGACACTGGCTTGGACCAAATTAGAAATAACTTTTAAAAGTTATATTCAAATCGTTTGAATTTTTTAAAGAAATTCGAAATTATTATTTACCCAAAAGAGTTTGTTTTACCACCCGTTGCGGCAGTTTATTATTGACAGAAAAAGCACAATCCCTTATATTATTCTATATTGAAAATAGGTTAATATGAGGGATATTATTTCTGCAATAGTGATTGACAAAGATTATGTACAGCACAATTACTCCTTGGTGAAAACAAATACGGAAAACGCGAGGTGTGAGGAATATATTGGTTTAAAGATATTAGACAACGATTCCGACATTTTGAAAGAGCTGTCTGATTTCAGGGGAGTTGATGCGGTTATAACAATAGGAGGAAATTTCATTGATTTTAAAGAAATGATGAAGCTTCCGTTCGAATACAGAAAAAAGTGGGTACATTTCACAGAATTCAGTGCTGAACGTGTTTCAAATGCGATAATTGCAACGTTCAAATCCAATATAAACAGAGAACACACCAAACTGTTTTCAATATTCACTTGCACTTATAAGACAGGTTTTGGAAAATTAGCAAGACTATATAATTCATTGCTGGCCCAAACATACAGGGAATGGAATTGGTTTGTCATTGACGACAGTGACGACAATAATGAAACAGTTAATATATTGAAATCATTTAATGACCCAAGGATAACAATTATTCAAAATGTAACAAATCATGGAAATATAGGTTTTAACAAACACACAATTGCTATGATGTGCAATGGCGATTACCTTGTTGAAGTTGACCATGACGACGAACTTTCAGATGATTGTTTGGAATTGTTGCTAAAGGCATTTAACACATACAAGGACACTGACTTTGTTTATTCTCTTGCGGCTGAATTCAAAGGAAATACTGGAAAATGCATAGTGTACGGTGACGGATGGGGACATGGTGAGGGATTAACCAAGGAAGAGCTCATAAAAGGTGAGAAACTGAAAATCTCGGCAACACCAAACATAACACCATTCACAATCAGGACTATATATGCAATGCCGAATCATGTTAGGTGTTGGACTAGGGAATTTTATCACAAGATTGGTGGTCACAACATGGATTTGTCAGTATTGGATGACATGGAAATAATCATAAGGACATTTTTACATGGAAAAATGACAAAAATCGACAAGGTCTTGTACTACCAATATGAGGGAGAAGGAGAGCGTGGAGTAAACAAAGACAACACCCAGTCAAAACGGTTTGGAGAAATCCAAAGGACGGTGTGGTATATAAAGGATGTGTATGACAAGAAGATACACGAAAGAATCCTTGAATTAGGGTTTGAAGACCAAGCGTGGAACGAACAGCTTGGTTGTTCACAACTATGGAAACAGCACACACCAAATGAAAATGTAATGAATAATGTTTTAACAATTTAAATTATGAAAACATTTGGCGTATACATGATAGTGAAAAACGAGGAAAAATACATAAAACGTGGCCTTGAATCGTTTTTAAAGTGTGCTGATGAAGTGGTTGTCGTAGACACTGGTAGTTCTGACAACACGAAAAAGGAGATTGAGTCGTTGCATTCTGACAAGGTGAAACTGTATGACATGGAATGGCCTTTCGACTTTTCAAAAGCCAGAAACTATGCAATGTCTTTGATAACAAGTGATTTTGTCCTGTCCATGGATGGGGATGAGTATTTTGAAGAAAAATTAATTGAAACATTTATAAGACTGAAGAAAAACGATTTCAACGGATGCAATTATATCGAACTGAACCTTGAAAATTTTTCAGAAGGCAAGAGTTACGGTATAAGGCATGGCGAACGTGTTGTTGTGGCAAAAACAGCAAAACCAGAATACAGATATTGTGTACATGAGAAAATTTATTGCAAAGAGCCGATTGTGAAATACAACATGCATATATCGGAAGGAAAGATTATACATACGCACGATGGTAATTTGTGGGGCAGTTTTGATACATACAGGCAAATGTATTACAATGATTTAAACAACATCGTATCTTGGGATTATGCAAGAAAGTCACACTATTGGTATTATCTTTATTACACAATGCAGCCAATTGACAGTCCGCTTGCATTATGGGCGTTATCCAGGTGTTATTGTCCTTATTTCAACAAAGGTGATTATGATTATAGAGTTGAATTGAAGAATTCTGGCACATTATCAAACGATGACTTCATGGCCCTTGTTATGGTTAACTTGACGACACCAAGTGAGGAAGATTGCCAACTTATTTCACAGATATATAATACAGTTGACATAAATTCAAATTCATTTGAAATATTCAGTAATTTCATTAAAGAAAATTACAATAAGGAAGGGCTTGACGGTGCAATGAAAAAGTTTTTCGAATCATATTGCCTGAAAACATATAACAATATGAATGTTTTGAAATACATCGGTTTGACTGATGATTTTATAAAAAAGTTTCCAGACAACAAAATAGCAATACACAACAATAAATGGAATTCAGAAACACTTATACCGAGAATTAACAAAACCGTGTGTGTGATACATGAAAACAACCTTGCACCATCTGTCATATATTATGCTGCAAGATGCTTCTATCACATTGTCGTTTTCAATGACGGGAACGAACATGAAAACAGCATTTCGTATTCAAAGGTAAAAAGATGTTATTCTAATAGTGAAATCGATGAATACACAAAAATGCACAACCTGACAATCACACTTGAAATAACCCCGAACAAACCGATATATCTGGATGGGTTTTCAGGCATATTTAACACGTGGTTGAAATCCGACAATTATTCGGATGAAACGTTCAAGATATTTAAAAAATATAATTAAAAGCTATTATGAAAAATAACAATAATTTAGACATATTTGTGTTTTGTGACAGGCAATTTGAAATATGCCCCAAAAATCCATGTTATAAATTGGTTTCAATGGATGATTTTGAAAATGATTCAAAACTGGAAAAGGTTATATGCCCGATTGATTCACATCCATTGATGAAAATGAACCATTCTTATTCGGAGGCTTGCAGGATAAAGTGGCTGAGGGACAACTATCCGTTGAAGGATTATGTTGGTACAAACCATTATAGGAGATTTTTTGAGTTCTTCGATGATATTCCAGATATGGATGAGATTTTTGAAGAGCATGATGCAATATTGCCGAATTTCAACTTGCCATATAAAAGTATAATAGACCATTATAAAACGGTTCATAATATTGATGATTTGAATCTTGTTTTGGAAATAATAAAGAAACACTTTACTGAATATTATGATACGGCAATTGATGTATTAAACAAGAAACATTTTGTTCCATGCAACATTTTCATAATGAAAAGGGAAAACTTCATTGAAATGTGCGACTTCATGTTCGGTGTTTTGGAAAAATACGATGAATTATTTGGTTTTAAAACCGATTTGGATGTTTATAACCATGTTGTGAATAATCTTGCAAAATATCGTGGCGACACAACATATCAATCAAGGATTCAAGCCTTTTTAAGTGAAAGGTTGTCATTTATTTATTATATGACAAAATTGAAGAATCCGTTATATGTGGACATGGTTTTAACCGAGGTACACGCTGATTTCGAAAGAGAATGGTTTAAGTTGTACAATAATGACGAAAACAAGAATCAATGAAACTTATAGGATACACATGTACTTACAATGAAGCCAAGATGGTGAAATATGTCATGCCGTATGTCGAAAGAATGGGTTATGACAAATTTATTGTTTATGATAACGAATCGACTGATGAAACAGTTGAATTGTTAAAAAAATATAATTTTGTTGAGATACGTACATGGAAAAGAACCGACAAAACCTTGTGTGGTGATAAGTTGGTATTACAAAAACTAGCATATAAAGAAGTTTCTGATATGGCCAAAATAGGAACAGAAAACGAGGAGCTTATATGGTATTCATGGACAGATTTTGATGAGGTGATATACTGTTCCTGTGGAATGAATTGTAAAAGAACACTTAAGTCGTTGTACGAATATGAACATTATAATTGTTTTGATGGCAGAATGTTAAACCTTGTATGCTTTAGTGATTTGAGTATAAATGAAACATTGGCGCACACGTGGCCAGAAAGCAGGTTGTCGTGGTGTGGCCCGTCCTGGTCAAAACCTTTGTTGGTTGCTGTAAATGATTTTGAAAACATCGAGTTTATTGATGGAAACCACTGTATGTTCGTAAAACCAAAACAAGGGAAAGAGGTTAGAAGTTTATCCAACACAATGTGGTTTCATTCATTCCATTTGAAATATGTAAACAAGGACATACACGCAAACAGGGATTCTTTCAGGAAAAGCTATGGAAGTGTCGAGGACAATGACATATATGAAAATTCGGTTGTTGCATCGTCATTTCCTACGGAGATGTATTTTGCATTGAGCGGCTTTTTCAGTGAGGACAAAAGCGAAACATTATGGTGGGAGAAATGCAGGGATACCAATGACAGAGTACAAATGTTTTCGAGATTTTCAAACAAAAACAAGTTAAAGTAATATAGGATGGATGTTGTTATAAACATAAGCGGAAGATTGGGAAATGTCATGTTCCAACTGGCACAAGGTTATGAATACTCAAAACTTGTGAATGGAAAAACATATGTTTACTTTGAAGACAAACAATGGGAAAAACATTATGACACATATGATATTTTGCATGTATTTCCAAAATACACAGGTAGTTTTGACAATTTCGTCCAGCTCAGAGAACATATCTACATGTGGCCAACTTTTTTTCCATTAATATATAACAAAAACGTTTTTTTGTATGGTTGTTTTGAATCGGAAGACTTTCATCCAAATAATTTATTTGTAAGGGATTTATTTTCAATTCCAGATGAAATGTTATTGAAAATCAGAAAGAAATATAAAAACATAGACAACTGTGTCGGTATAAGTGTAAGACGTGGAGATTATTTGACTTTATCAGATGCGTTTTACGTACCAAAAATAGAATGGTATTTCAATGTTTATAAGAAATATTTTGACGGAATGCAAGCTATCGTGTTTTCCGATGACATTGAATATTGCAAACGAAATTTAAAAAGTGAAAACTTTTTATTTTATGAAAATTCATGCACAGACGACGGGGTGTTTCATAACCCTATGGAAAATCTTATAACGCTTGCAATGTGTAAGCATCACATATGCAGTGATAGCACGTTTTCATGGTGGGGTGCGAAGTTACTGGAAAGAGAAGATTCAATAAATATATTTCAGGACAAACGTTTTAAAAACGGTAGGTTTGAAAAAAATTATATACCAGACAGATGGACAAAAGAGCCCTGTATTTTTGAATAACAAAAAAATAAAAAAATATGAATATATCAACGCTATCGCTTGTTGTTTGGATTATGACAGTATTGGAAGGTGATTAGTTGACAAATTTTATGAAATTGATTATTTTTTGTTTAAAATAAACAATTATTTATAGAATTTAAGATTTATACACATGAGGAAAAGCATACTTATCACAGGAAACGCAGGGCTTATAGGTTCAAGAATGGCTGATTGGATTTTGGAAAACTATCCAGAATATGAAGTTGTTGGTATTGACGACCTTTCTGGCGGATATATTGAAAATGTCAACGAAAAGGTTGTTTTCTATCAACGAGACTTGTCCAAGGATAACATAAAGGACATATTTGACAAACACGAATTCGAATATGTATACCATTTCGCTTGTTATGCCGCTGAGGGATTGTCACCGTTCATGCGTATGTTCAATGACAGAAACAACATGCTTTCAACTGACAATATTATCAATGAATGCATTATGCATGATGTCAAGAGACTTATATACACTTCATCAAACAGCGTTTACGGTTGGGGAATAAAACCTGGTGAGAGATTTGACGAGAACGACACACCAATGCCAATTGACCCGTATGGCGTTTCAAAGTATGCTTGCGAACTTAACATAAAAAGCGCTGGTGAACAGCACGGTCTTGATTGGTGCATCATACGACCGCACAATGTGGCTGGAATCGGACAAAATTTGTGGGATATGTACAGAAATGTGATTGGAATTTGGATGTACCAGATATTGAACAATGAACCAATGTTAATTTACGGCGATGGAGAACAGACAAGGGCGTTTAGTTGTATTGACGATTGTCTTGAACCATTCTGGAATGCGGCTGTATATGAAAAAGCTTCAAAACAGATAATCAATGTAGGTGGAACCGTAGCATATTCAATCAACGAGGTTGCAAACATGTTGTCTGATATCACAAATTACAAAAACCACAAACATGTCGAGCCACGTCATGAAGTCAAACATGCAATACCACGCCATCAAAAATCCATTGACATTCTAGGATATAAGGATAAAACACCAATACAGGAGTGGTTGAAAACCATGTGGGAATGGGCCAAGAAGCAACCAATGCGTAAAAGAATGAAGTGGGACAACTATGAAATAACAAAAGGAATATATGAATATTGGAAATAATGAAACAAAAATTTGGAAATATGAGCGATAAAGATAAACTTTTATTAATTTTTTATGTTGGTCTGAAACATATTCGACAAGAAGAAAGACCAGCTTATTTCAATGAAATATCACAATGTTTTATTAATGCATTTGACAAAACAATAAAACCTATATTGATAGCGGATGTTAAATCTGACAAGACAAAAGTTGAATGTATTAATCCGAAACTTATTACAGAAGATGAGTATGTCAAAGTGCAAGAAATAATAGACAAGGCTAATTACTTTGTTGAAAAGCTAAAATAGAATATAGGCATGAATAAAATAACAGAAAGAGAAGTAGAACAGTATAAAAGGCTCACACAATTATTTGAAAAATATAAAGGCTATAAATTCAATCCGTTTGACAAGGTTCTTATATTTTTCAAAACCAGAGGTGTTTCTAATGAGTTTACAATAGTTCCGCATATTGTGTGGTACTATGACAAAGAAGAAAGCAAGCACGTTTTATATGACCCAACAATAAGGTTTACAGCTAGTAGTCTTATTCCGTTTGACGGAAACGAGGAGTTTATCGGATTTAAAGGTGATACCAGTGTTGTGTCTGAAATAAAGGCTGAATTGGAAGCCACAAAAGAACCGTCGCCACTAACAGTAAAGCTTTGTGTTGTAGCTGATTATTTAAAAAAGGAAAGTGACAAAATGTTTAAGCGTCATTACGATTATGAAATGGGTAAAGTTAAATTGACAGAAAAAGATGTCAGAGATTGGTTGGATAAAATAAAGTCCCAATGTGAAGTAATGCGTGGCGTTGGTGATGAATAAAAATTTTAAACGGGCATTAACAGTCCGTTTTTGTTTTATGGTTGACTATATGTCTTTATTTTTTTATTTTCATTAATAATAAAAATTAATATTACATATACATATTTTTTTACTATGGATGATAAAAAAATACAATTAAACTACAAACTACCAGAAGATTGCAAAAATAAATATTATGTTGTTCCAAGTGATGCATATTTTTGCACTGATAGAATTGCGAAACAGGCAATGCTTTGTGAAGAGCATGAAATAATAAAAAAGATTAAAAAAAATAAAGAAGGTTATTTTGATTTCAGAAAGACTTTGATTGATGTCGGAGCTGAAGATGGTAATTACTCAATGCTTCTTGATTTTAAAGAGAATTATTGTTTTGAGCCGAACAAGCACATGTGCTGTCTGATTTATACGAATATGTATATGAAAAACAAAGTTTGTAACACCCATGTATACAATTGCGGATGTGGTGACAAGGAGGAGGATGTTGTATTTAATGGCTTTTCTGAAATAGGTGGCGGAAATTATGGCGATAGTATGTCAAGGTTGTTAGATAAAAGCTATTCGACAATGCATAAAATGGTTATTGATGATTTAAAAATAAAAAATGTTGGCTTAATTAAAACAGATACGGAAGGCTTTGATTTGCAAGTATTGAAAGGCTCAATTCAAACAATAAAAGACAATAACTATCCACCAATATTGTTTGAATGTTGGAAAGTTGGTTATCTTGGTATGACACAAGAAAAGCACGATGAAATTTTTGATTTTTTAAAGAAATTAGGTTACACAATATTCGAATATTGGGGTGATGATGAAACACATTTGGCAATACATAAAACACAAATTAAAAAAAAGAAAAAATATTCAATAGTGACATATAATTTTGGTGGGTATGAAACAATACATGAAATAAAAAACCCATCGTCTAATTGTGAATATGTATATATTACTGACGATATAAATATTTCATCGCAAACATGGAACGTTGTATATGTAGATAAATTGCCTGGTGAAACAAATTTTGATGCTGTATGTAGAATTAGGTATGTTGATTTTTGGAAATATGTAACAACGGATGTTGTTATTAAAATTGACGGTAGCGTTTCGATAAACGGAGATACAGACGAACTATATAATGCTTTTATTTCAAGTAAATCAGAATTAGGCATTTTAATACACCCGTTTCATAAAACATTTTCAGAAGAATATGCTGTGTGGGTTGATAAGAGAGGATACAACAAGAGCCATGCTAAAGATAATTTGAATTTTATTAAAAATGAGTTACAATATGATGCTGACAAAAAACGTGGTCTTGCACAAGTGAATGTTGTTATAGAAAAAAACACAAAAAACACAATAGCATTGGACGTAATGACATATGGTATGTTAAGAATGATGAATGACGAACAAGTTGGTTTGTGTGAACGTATTGACCAGATAAATTATAGTTTGTGTTTGCAAAAGTTTTTTAAAAATATTAAATGTTTTTATATGGATTATAGCATATTAACTGGAAAACCATTTTATTGGTGTTCACATGGAACTAATATTCCAATGGAATTCGGTACAACGATTAGTGAAAACTTTTTCTTTGATAAAAAAATAGAAATACAATATAACAAATAATAGAAATTACAATGAAGACAGCAATTTGTTGTATAGCTAAAATGGAAAACCACTACATAAGAGAGTGGGTGGAATGGTATAAAAACATAGGTGTTGACAATATTATTTTGTATGACAATAATGATATTGATGGTGAAAGGTTTGAGGATGTAATAGGTGATTATATAACAGACGGTTTTGTTATATTAAACAATGTTCGAGGTAAAGAAAAGTGGCAAATGCCATCATACCAAGATTGTTACGAAAAATATTCAAATAACTATGATTGGATAGGATTCTTTGATGCGGATGAATTTTTGGAATTTGATAACAACAAGACAATTTCCGATTTTCTTAATGAAGATATTTTTAAAGAAGCCGACTTTATAAAGGTCTGTTGGAAAAATTTCAGTGACAATGGTTTATTGTGTGTTGAAAATGAAAATTATTCAATAAAACGATTCACAAAGGTTATTGAAGAAAAATCTCAGACATCATTTCTAGCCAATAGAAGCACTAAAATTATTATCAGAACAAAATTGCCAAATTTTCATTTCTACATGGAGCCAGGTGGCCAGCACGGGTGGCACCTTCCATTCAATTCGGTTGATTGTCATGGTAATAAATGCAAAAACAACACACAAGTTATTAATGATAGAATTTGGGATAATGCGTGGTTAAATCACTATAGGTTTAAAACAATTGAGGAATATTGTAAATATAAACTTGTTAGACTATATCCAGATGTTGATAAAGAGACTGGAAAATTATGGATGAATAAAAATGAATTTTTCGATTATAATGAGTGGACTCAAGAAAAAGAAGATTTATATAATGAAATTATGGATATAAAGGAACAAAAATTAGTATGTACGATTTTAAATTATAAACACGATGATAACGCATTGAGATTATATAATTCATTAAAAAATCGTTTTGTTACATATCTTATAGACACTAACTATATTGATAACGGCGGTAATTGTCCGTTTGATAAGAATGATGAACATGTTATTCTTGAGCATAATTTATATAATGGTGGCGGTTTTATTAAGGAATATGACATTTTATGTCAAGAAAACGGAAATGCTGTGTTTGAGATAAATTCAGATGTTGAGTTTGATGATGCTAATTTGAATAAACTGTTGGGTGTTATAAATGAAGTAAAAGACAACAAAAATATTGGTGTATGGGAACCATCAGCCAAACAAGGTTCCATGTGCAACGGTTCAACGCAGTTATTATTAACAAATATTCATCAGTATAATCAAGGAACCAATACGATGCGAAAAGTAAAGTGTGGTGAAGGTTGGTGTATGCTAGTAAAAAAAGAGGTTTTGGACAAAGTGATACCGCATATAGATTATAAAGAAAACAAATACGGGTGGGGAGTTAATGATGCATATAATAGAGCGGCAAGAAAACTTGGTTTGGATGTTGTCATAGATGATAGGGTTATGGCTTATCACCCAGCTGGAACTGGTTATTCAAATCAAGAAGCCGCTGCTGAGTATGAGCGTTTTAAATTGAGGTTTCAAGAGTTGGGATTAGATGAACCACAGCCAAAAACACCAAATGAAATAAAGACCTTGGTTTGTTGTATTGGAAAGAATGAGAACAAGTATGTCAGAAATTATGTTGAATGGTATAAGAATCTTGGGGTAACACATATTTGTCTTTATGACAACAATGATGTTGATGGTGAGAGATTTGAAAGTGTAATCGGTGATTATATTGAAAGCGGGTATGTTGAATTGGTTGATTTTCGTGGGAGAGAGGTTTGTCAATTGCAAGCATATACAGAATGTTACCACAACAATAAGAATGATTATGATTGGATAATGTTCATAGATTGTGGTGATGAGTATTTAAAATTGAACAGATGCAGAACAATTGGTGAGTATTTAGCAATGCCACAGTTTGTGAATTATGATATGATTCATGTAAATTTAATGACGGTTGGTGACAATGATTCGACGGATGTTGACGATAGACCTTTATGGGAGAGATTCCCGAATCCAATACCTTTTGACAGGAAAATAGCATACAATTTCCCAGAAAATTGCCACGTTTCAAGTATAGTTAGGGGTGGTTTGGAAGACATTAAGTGGGAAGGAAACGGTTTTACACACACACCAAGCCCGAATAATCTTAGGTGTTGTAATAATGTCGGGTTCACATGTGATAGCAATTCTCCGTTTACGAACATTGATTATCAATTGGCTGAATTCAGACATTACACAACAAAAACAGCAAGAGAGTATTGTAACAAGATGAGAAGGGGTTTCCCAGACCAGAAGTGGGATGGTAGTAGAATACAAAACTTGATTGAAACAAGGTTCTTCAGAACAAATGAAATAACAAAAGAGAAAGTCGATATATTCAAAGAAGAATTAGGAATCGATATGTCATATCTTTTACCTCATGTGTATGAAGGCCCTAAGAATGATGATATTAAAATTTATTCATTATGTTATGCTAAAAAGGATTTCAAATTTTTAGAAGACAGTGTTGTGACACCATTGCAAGTTGGCGCGGCAAACGGAACTGAAGTGTGTTCCTTGAAAGACAATGTTGGAGACAATATTTCAGACAAGAACTACCTTTATATTGAAAACACTGGTACGTATTGGATTTGGAAGAATGTACATGATTGCAAATACAAGGGACAGATGCAATACAGAAGGCCTTTAAGCGGTGTTACTGAGGACATGGACTTTGACAAGGTTTTCGAGGATTATGATGTTATAACTTGTGAGCCATTTTATCATCCAGACCATAAGACGCCGACGGAAACAGAAAAAATGGTGATACCAGCCGACACGGTTGAACAAGGGTATGCTTTTTCAAATTGTATTGACGACCTTTTGATTTGCGAGATGGCAGTAAAGATGCTTTATCCAGAATATTCGGAGGATTGGGACAAATACATAAAGAATGGGTCGAATCTGTATTATTCAAACGGTTTCATAATGAAGACTGAAGATTATGACAGATATTGCGATTTTCTATTCAAATGCCTTGACATGTATCTGCAATTCTCAAAGATACATGACAAACAGTCGCTTGAAGAACATGTGAGATACAATCTTGAGGTTGGAAAATATCCGAGATACCAGAATCCAAAACAAATACCGCAGGAGGCTGTAAAGTGGCAGATGTCGATTCTTGGCTTCCTGAGCGAGAGGCTTTGGACGTTGTGGTTGCAGCACAATTTCAATCAGGACAGGATTTACAAAACCCCATACATTAAAATGGAGGAGAATATGTATACATAGTTTGTTTTGGCTGTGTCAAGGTAGTACTTTTCATATTGTTTTTGGCAACACGCATGGTTGTGTGCTGCCATTTTTTTCAAGAAAAACTATTTATTATAATACAAAATAATTTTCAATACAATGAAGGATATTGCATTTGCATACCAGGAGGAAATACGATATTATAATGACAAACAGAGATTACATTCAAATGTGTTGAATATATTGGATTATATAGGTAAAGCTGGTTATGATAATTATGATGAGTATTATACTGATTTACAAGAATATCTTTTGAAGACACAAGATTATGAAATAGTTGAGGAACCAGAAATTAATGCAAACATACCAGTTCCTTACATAACAAACAACAGACCAGCGTTTTTGTATACTATCAATTGTGGCACAAATTATGCTTTTATACCTAACAGTATAAATGATTACAGTTTAATTGAAGAATATGGGTATACACCTGTAAAACTCGGATATGATGGTTCAAATGGGCCGATATTGTCTTCTGATGGTGATTTAAGGGTATATCTGGTTTATCCTGTAAGTATAGATTTGTCTTATGGGTATTTTTCTGAAAAAATGGTTTGTTTTTTGTCTAAATATTTTACCAACATAAACTTGGATAATAATGATATAATGTTGGACGGTAAAAAAATAATAGGTGGTGCATCTACGGTTATGAACAATATGAGGGTTGTTGTATTTCAGATTAACTTCATCGACAAGCAAAGTGACATACAATCAATATGTGGGATAACGAATAAGATTCCTGGGTATATCGACAAAACGATACTTAGTGCTGTGGAATTTAAAAACGAATTTCTGACATGGCTAAGAATTTAATTATATATCCATTTTCGGATAATACAGTACAACACACAAAATCATCAACAGGCTCTACTGGCTATGCTCTGGTTAATGAAAAAACAAACAGCACAAATGGTTATTTGGAACATGTGTTTTCAACTGGGGCCACAACCTATGTTTCAAGTTTTAATAATCTTGACCATGCTTCTGATGTCACCGTTGGAAAAATAAGAATTAATTCCATATCATCTGTTAATTTATATTTGGCTTTAACAAAGGGTAGCAATGCAACATTAAACGGTGTAAATATATTCGGAAAAGTAACAATCAACGGAAACACATATACTAGCAGTAGCTATAACCCAACAGGCAATGTTAGTACATCCCTTCAAACGCTGGCAATATCAAATGCCAATATAAATCAAATATATTCATCAGTATCAGCCGCATCAATAGGATTGTCAATATCAACAACTGGTAGATACACAACAGACAGTGACAAAAACAACGACTCGTATCTAAGAATCTACAATGCTAATGTGACAATATCATATGATGATGTTTTCACTTGTGCTGTAAACGTGATATCTGGACATGGAATATCACAGGCAACTTGTTCTGATAGTGATGTTATTGACGGTGGTTTGTGTACATTTAATGCATCAGTACAGGATAAATATGAATTTTATGGATGGTATGACAATGCAGACTTTGAGGGGAATCCACTTTCAATATCTCCGTCTTTTACGACAGTGATAAGGGAGGATACAACGTTATATCCAATGGCTGTCAAAGAGGATTTTGTTCCACCAGATGAGGACCCACAAAAGGTTTACTACCCATTAACAATATCGTCAATTAACGCAATAACAAATCCGACGAAGGGTACAACAAAGGTTGAAAGTGGTACAAGCAAAACGATAACAATAACCCCGTCCTATCCCTTGTTGACTTTGGCTTTGGATAATGGTGTGGATATCACATCACAACTTGTTCTTTGTGGTGATACTATAAATGTGCCAACAGTTGCCATGGCGCCAAACGCAAACTATGGATTTACATTAAACGACAACACAAAATATTACACCTCCACAAACCAAGGGCAAAACAACAGTGCATCGGTATGCAGAGTTACATTTAATTTGCCTGTTGATTGTCTTGTGACATTTCAATACATAAATTACTCCGAAACCACGTACGATTATGGAATTTTCGGAAAAGTTGATGTTGCGTTAACAACAACAAACACTTCAGACAGTAATGCATATAAAATATTGTCACAAAGTTCAGACAATACACCAGATGCCAAAACATTAACATATGAAATAGATAGTGGAACTCATTTCATTGATGTCAAATACAGGAAAAATGATGTGATAAATAGCAACAATGATAATTTGCAATTCAAAATATTAAGTATTGAGCCGATTGAAGCCGAGTCATACTATGTCTATGAATTATCAAACATAAACCAAGAACACTCTCTCACATTTGTTTTTGGAAATGTTGAGTATTATTTTATCACATCACAGACAGACAGTAACGCTGGACTTTATCCTAACGGGCAAACAGTTGTGCTTCCAGGAGATGACTATAGGCTGACAATCATTCCAGAAAACAATCGGGAAACAATAATGTTAAAGGACAACGACTATGATGTGTCGTCACAATTGGAACGTGTCGAAATCGAAACAGAAAAGGACGGGCAGACAATAACGGTGCTAAACTATGTCTATAGGCTTAATAACGTATCACAGGGACATGTGTTGACTGTTGAAACGACAAAACCAAACCTCGGATTTTCAATTAAAATAAACGGAACCTACATGTCTGGAAATTTCTTTGTGAAGGCAAACGGGGCGTGGGTGCAAATACAGGCTGTAGATATATACGCACACAATGGCGTCAAATGGTTGGAAAGTCTGAACGATGTCATCAAAACCAACAACATATTGTTCGGAGGTAATATAGGATAGAAAATGTACCAAACAATTGATGCGTTTTTTTGTTTTTTATCACTTCCCGTATATGATTACAATTCCTTGGTAGCCATTTCCACCTTGTGAATAGGTATGCTTACTGGAAAACGCACCGCCACCACCTCCAGCACCAGGACTGGTACCGTTGAAACCAGTATTTAAAATATTATCATTTGGTCCATACCCACCGTTACCTCCACCAGTTTGACCACCAGCAAATCCAGTTGGATATGTGCCGCCATATGTAGTCCAGTTGTCATATGAATCAAAGCCAGCGCTACCGCCAGCCCCATATAAGGTTTCATCATTTTGGTCAAATGGGTTTGGCAAACCATCTTCACCCATAACACCATATGTGTCATTTTCGCTTGCTTTGTAATATCTTGTTTGTGGATTTCCATGTCCACAAGGTCTTCCACCGATACCACTATATTCAACTTTTGTGTTAACCCCGCCGTTTGAACCACTATATCGAATACCGCCGTAGGATGTGTAAGTGTTTCCATTATACATAACATAACTATCACCGCCAGAATTACCAGCACCATTGGCTGAGCCACCAGCCCCACCATCACCGACATAGACGGTTATTGATTTTGAATTATATATGGTTTCAAAAGCTTTGGCTTGACCACCATTTCCACCATTACCACCCCAATGGGCAGTATTAAAATCACCATGTCCACCAGCTCCACCACCTACAATCCAAAAACCAAGTTGTGTGTATTTCTTGTCAATCGTGTATGTTGTGGTCCCAGTAGTTGTAAATCTGGCTATTTCAACCCATACGTCGCTATATTCCTGGTCCATGTCGTTTGTTGGGTAGAATTTTACAATTCCATGTTCGCCAATCATACCGAGACTCGGTTCCACAAATTCCAATGAGTTTCTGTATTGGTTGTATTCTTCTATGTCTGTAAATTGTTTTATGTAGTCCATTAATCATTAATTCTTTTAATTGTTATTAATCGTTGTCGATTGTGGCACTTATAATATTGTATGATGAATCGAGATACCAGACTTTAGATTCATTTTCAAAAAATGTTATTTCCCCAAAATAACCAGGTTAGGTCGTATTTCGTTTGGGTTCGGTTTATATTTTGGAATTCCACCACTCAATTCGTCAATTACACTTATGTTTGGGAGAGTGTATCCAGACGAATTAACATATTCGGTATAAGCTGAAAGGCTTTTAAATCTTTTGAAGTAGTCAATCATAATTCAATCTTTTTATTATTACATAAATAGTGTGTTTGTCATTGATTATTTTACAAAAACGAGGTAAATTGATATAGAATAATTTCTTGTAAACTATTTATGTTAAATTGGTTTTAAGTATGGCATTAACGCAGAAATACGGAATAAAATACCCATTCACATCAGACAACAACGACAATGTTTTCATGGATGTGAACGGAACTTATGCTGACAGCATAAAATCAAAGGTCATGCATGTTATTCTGACACAAAAGGGACAGAGGTTAAGGAACCCAGAGTTTGGCACAAGTCTGATAAATTACATATTTGCCGCATCGGACGACATAACGTTGTCTGCGGTGAAGCAGGAGGTTGGGTCTCAATTGTCAAAATATGTGCCAAATGTGGCTTTTAATGACCTTGATGTTTATCGTGACGAAAATGACGAAAACAATGTGATTGTGTCTGTCACATATTCAGTAACAAATGGAAATAACACCGAAACAACAACTGTTGCGGTGAGATTATAATCAAAATTACAGATGGAAAAAGGGATAACATATTTGAATCGCACATTTTACGACTACAAGGATGCCTTGTTGGAATACTCAAAGAAATATTATCCAGACTTGAACTTGGAATATGACGATGCATCTGTCGCTTCGTGGTTGATTGATTTGAACGCCGCCATTGCCGACAATTTGTCATATCACATTGACAGGGTGTATCAGGAGACAAATTTGGACAGTGCACAAGAGAGAAAATCTTTGTTGAATATCGCAAGAAACAATGGGGTTAAAATACCAGGACCAAAAGCGGCAATGGCTGAGGTAAGGCTTTGGTGTGTGCTTGGGGTTGACCAGGTCAGTCATCCAGACTGGTCTTATGCTCCAATAATAAAGAGGGGGACAAAGGTTGGTTCGGCAAACGGACAGGAATTCGAGGTATTGGAAGATGTTGACTTCGCGCAACAATTCAACCAGGATGGAATAAGTGACAGAACATTCACACCGAATCTGAATGCCAACGGTGTGATAACAGGGTATACAGTATCGAAACTTGCGGTTGTTGTTGCTGGTGAGTCATTAATTTACAGGCAGAACATAGCCAAAACAGATATAAGACCTTTTATGGAAGTTGTTCTTCCGATAGAAAATGTCATGAATATTGAATCAATACTTGTCGTTCCAGGAAACAGCAAGGAAATACCGACATATGGCGCATTTTACAGTGAGGTGGAGGAATGCGAGAATGGTGTGAGATTTTTCGAAGTTGACAGTTTGTCGCAAACAGAGAGATGGGCGCCAGAACTTGACGTACACACAAACACAGCAAAAAAATACTATTATGGCTATGATTATTCTGGCGGCACGGTTGCGTCTTATTGCATCACAAAAGGTGAGTGGAAACCAGTGAAACACAAATTCATAACCGAATACATGGATAACGGGTACATGAAAATAATATTCGGTGCTGGAAACAATTACGAGTACCCAGAATTGGGTGATTCAATGTCTGATTTTGCCAAGTGGCAGATATCAAGAATGATAAGCAATGATTCTTTGGGATTATTACCAAATCATGACAGTACAATGTTTATATTATACAGACTTGGTGGTGGTAGAGCAAGCAATTTGGCAAGGGGAGCAATAAACAGGATTTCATATTTGAACGCCGAATTCAGGGGAAGCGACCAATCTGTAATTTCAGAAGTAAACAGGAGTCTTGGCGTTATAAGCACAACACCATCAGTATCTGGAAAGGACTTTCCGTCAAATACCGAGTTGAAGTATATTGTAAAATACAACAAGGGGGCACAGGAGAGATGTGTTTGTGTCAAGGATTATATAGACAGGTTGTTGCAGCTTCCGCCGAAATACGGAACGCCGTTCAGACTTGGTGTGGTTGAACAGAACAACAAGATTGTTGTTTATGTTCTAGGTTTGAACTATCTTGGCCAACTTGACACACTTTTACCGATAACATTGATAAAGAACATAGAACGTTATTTGTCTAAGTATAAAATGTTAAACGATTATGTTGAGATAAAGAGCGGAAGAATCATAAATCTGGAATTCCAGGTTGATGTAATTGTTGATAAAAATTACAACAAATCAGATGTTGTTTCGTCTATCATCAACACAATCAAGGATTACATGGATATCAACAAACACCTTATGGGTGAGGAAATTTACGTTGGAGATATTGAGAAAGAGGTGTCGAAGATAGATGGTGTGTTAAACCTTATTGATTTGGCTGTTTACAATAAGATGGATATGGGTTATTCAAATGTTCAGGTATCTCAACCAATCATGCTGGATGACAGTAGGGTACAGCCTTATGCGTCTAATAAAGTCAGGATTGACCTTGAGGAAAGTGATTGGATACTATATAATGAGGGTGACACCATGATGGAAATTAAAAATCCAAGCGAAGATATTTTGGTAAGGGTAAAGGAAAGATAATGGCTTGTGCATGTAAAGTTACGAGACAGTTGGATTTCCTGCACAAGAAATACGGTGACAACCAACCGAAAAGCAAGAAAACCAACATAATAGGAAGTATAAAGGGCAAAATCATGGCTGTGTGTACTTCTGTTTTGATAGTGCCTTTTTTCCCCTTTTATATTGTCAGGGCAATGATAACAAACAGACACGGAATATTCAACATAGATAAAATTTTCAATTTAACAAAAAGCAAGAATGTTAGAAAACAACAAATCATATAGAATCAGAACGGATATAAACAACGACAATTATGTTACGGTCAACCTGTCACAGGATTATGATTCTTTTGACATACTGTCATTGAAGATAAACAGCCTTGATGCATACAAACACCACAATTCAAAGTATGGTGTTGTTGTCGGAAGGGTTTTGGCTAACGGTGGTTTTGGTGTTCCAAACGCCAAGATAAGTGTTTTTGTTGAATCAGAAAATCCGAACATGAACGAACTTGACGAGATATACCCGTTTACGTCGACAGTTTCAAGAGATAATGACAACATAAGATACAATTTGCTTCCTGACAATAAGGTTTCTGATTGCCATCAGGTTGTAGGTACGTTTCCAAACAAAAGATTCATGTTGGACAACAACATATTGGTTGAAATGTATGACAAATATTACAAGTATACAACAAGGACAAATGAGGCTGGAGACTATATGCTCGCGTGTATACCAGTCGGGCAGCAGGTATTGCATATGGATTTGGACCTTTCCGATTGTGGTATATTGTCTCAGAGGCCGAGGGATTTCATATACAAAGGATATAATGTTGAGCAGTTTGAGAATCCTAATCAATTCAGAAGCGGAACTGAGTTTGAAACATTAAGTCAGATTTTTTCACAGGACCAAGTTGTTTATGTGCAACCATTTTGGGGAAATGAATCCGAGGGTGACACAATAGGTATTACAAGGGCTGACATAAACATCAGTTATAAGTTCGAGCCGACATGCGTTTTCATCGGATGTGTTGTAAGCGACAACTCATCACAGGGAATATCAAAAAACTGTGTCCCGACAGAACACATGGGAGATATGGATGAGCTTGTTGCTGGAAAGGGACGGATTGAGATGATTCGGAAGACTTATGGGGGTTCTGTTGAAGAATTCCAAATAAACGGTACGGAGTTGATAAACGGTGAGGGAATATGGTGCTATCAGATACCGATGAATCTTGATTATATGGTTACGGATGAATACGGCAGAATGGTTCCGACAGACAACCCAAGCAAAGGAATACCGACCAGGACCAGAGTGCGCTTCAGAATGTCAATGGAAGATATGGAGGAAAACGTTGACAACTTCTTCAGAGCAAAGGTTTTGGTCCCGCACAACCCGCAAAACTTAGGCGGAACAAAACATGAAGATTATGATTATGAATTCGGTACACACACAAAGGATGAATCATTCAGGGATTTGTTCTGGAATAATGTATATACGGTTAAATCATATATCCCAAGATTTCAAAAGAGAAAAGTGACTGGTTGGAAGGCTCCTAAATTCACAGGAATAAAACATTGTCAGAATTACGGTTCAAACAATCCGATACCATATAACAATATAAGGATTAAACTTCCGTTCATGTTCAGGATAATGTGTATCTTGATTAAGGTGTTTATCAAACTTGTGGCCATTTACAACAGGGTTGTTGCTTTGATTGGCAATGTGCTTGTTGGGTTGGCGGAAGCTTTTTCCAAACTTGCTTTATATAAACCAGCTGGAAAAGTCATGGAGGTTGCACAAAAACTCCATTTGAACATCATCGAGGATGGTTTGTGTCCAGACCTTGAAAATTGGTATTTCGCGCCATTGGTCACGAAAAACGGAATCAAATACAAGGGTTTCGCTAGGGTTAAAACAGAAGAAAACAGCACTCCGCACAAAGAGTATTATGACCTTGTGAGCCAAACGATGGATGTAATAGAAAATGCTGGTGATTATGATGATGAGACATCAATCGACACACAAAATACAGACCCAGATGACAATGATGACGCTATATGTATAACATTCAAAACAGATTATTTGATTTCATGTGTTGAAATGAATCTTGCTCAAGAGTATAAAGTGATTAATTTTGACTTCTATAATGATTGGGTTAACGGGATGATTTATTTTCCTAGATGGATGCGATATATAAGGCTTAAGAGACGTTTTCGTGGGAATACAATCATAAAAAGCAAGACAAAGGCTTGCATGGACAATACAAAAATCTTTTCAAAAGCAAGAAGATACACACAATTATGTTCTTTGGCCTATGAAAAGGACACATCAAGCAATAAAGTGACATATTCGAAGGTAACAACCAAACTCAACAATAAAACCGACATAAGAAAATCAAACAACTATCACAAAAAACGCGGATTTTCCCAAGTGAAGATTTTTGGTAAAAATGGAGGAATATGTCATGAAAAGGAAACAATGGCTGGACAGCATGTGTATTATTTGAAGCCGTGTGAATGGCTCAGAAACACAACACCAGCGAACAAAAAGGTGAATCTGTTCGCCACGGACCTTGTTTTATTAGGCTCACTTAACGAATGTGATATGTACGGCGTCCCTCAAGCATTCAGATATTTGTCAAGCACCTCATATATAATGCCGACAAACCTTGCATTGACCAATATGGAAACTGATGGTGTTTTGTATTCATATGGAGACAACAAGACAATATGTTCAAAAACAAACCAGTCAAGCCTCAATGGGGATGACCCGAATCTGGACAAACCAGTCGGTCTTGCAGATAACACACTTGTTGGCGAATTGAATTATTTCAGTGGTGCTGGTGAAAATTATGACACACAATATGAGGATGATGAATCAGACACAATACCGATGACAGAAGCGGCTGGCATTTCATGGAATTACACTGGACCAGGCCAGAACGAGATAAACGAATATCAAATGTATTATCCAGGAGGTCATTTTTTAGGTCTTTCATGTTCTAATTCCCAAACAAACATAAAATCATGCATAAACCTTGAACGTATATGTGAGCAAGGTGTTGTTATGTCACAGAGGAAGGTTGATGTTCGCGCCGTATCTACAGGTGGAACAAGTGAGCTAAAATACGTTTACACGGCTCCGTCTGGATTTATAGCCAAAGATGAGATTGTTGACGATTACTTCCGTTCAATGTTTGCGACTATGAACAAGAACAGGTTGATTGCGACAAAGATGAATCGTGAAACTGGATATTTTACTTATGATTTTGATTACGTTAACCCTATGAACTTTAGTGGTGAATTTTCAAATTTCGCACGTCCACAAACGGCTTACAACAGTGGTGTTTCAATAGTTGATGAAAGTTCGGTTCTTAGTTCATACGGAATTGCAAGTGGAACTAGCAGACCAGATTTTGACGCCGATGAATCAACCCATACACAAGTAAGGACAATTGAAGACAAGAGTGTTGATTACTATATGTTCAGGCTTGGTTTGGATTACGAAGACCTTAAATCAAACAACCAAAAGCACAAGAGGCAGTTTGCTGCGGAAAACAAGAATAAAATGTATTTGCCACAATATGAAAACAGTTATTATTTCTATTTCGGTTTGCACGCTGGCTCAACTGCAATTGATGAATTCAACAAGCAATTTTTCTCACAATGTGAAAACAGTGTGTTAATTGAAAGAGAGCCTAATATAAATCTTGTTATAGGTGATTTCAAACTTTGTTCTGGGACATCAACAGTGAGTATAGTTGTTGAAAACATGGAGGAACCGTTTGAATTTATTGTGTATGATGACAACGGAAACGTTTTTGAAAGTGAAAACGGGGACAACATAAACGCTGTTTTTGAATTGCCAAGCGGTGAATATCAAATTCTTGTAAGAGACACAAACGGTGTTGAAATGATACGAAATATTGTTATTGGCGACCAGATATTGCAAGGAAGTTTTGTGCTGATGGATTTTAATAACAACATAACAAACGATTTTGGTGGCTCAATACAGAGAACACAGACCAATAAGAATATTTTTTATGGTGGAGGTATTGCTTGTAATAATGTCTTCATAGATGATTCTATTGAAACCTACACGCTTTTGGCTGTAAAAGACGGATTAAACCCGATAACCGATTTTGAAGTTAGTGAGGTGTTGACCGCAACAGGTGAATCTGAAGAAACTCAAATTATATATTTGTCATCAGCAAACACTGAATATGATTTTTATGTTAAATACCAAGTTGAAGGGTGTAGTGAACAATATTTGTTCGTTGTTGAAGGCAAACTTATGGATACATCGGTTGTGAACCTTCAGTATGGTGCTGTTGAAAAATCAAATGTTGTGACAGATACAATGTATACGAAAGATTGGTGGGTTGGAAGGTATACAGAGCCAGTTGACATTACAATCATGGAATCAAAGCAAAGATGGAATGCGCGAAAGGCTATGGAGAACACAACATGTAACAGTGCTACAACCGATTCATGCGGTGTATCAACAAACGGCGACAAGTTTGTGTTTGGTTCACCTCAAAATTTTGATAGTGTATTATATAATAATAAATATTATGTTGACGGATACAACACACCAGCTGGTATGAGTGTTGATGATGACTACTCGTATTATCCAACATATGGAATACCTCAATACAATAATGTGAAACAGTTTAATTGTGTGTCTTACATGGGTAGTGTCGTTTTTGGTTCGTTTGCTGCAATAGTAAGTGGACAGTCTGGTGAAACGAAACAATTGGTTTTGCAACCGCAGATATCAAACAGATTAAGACATGGAGACGGTTGTGTTTTAAAATCTCTTCCAGATGGTGTCCTTTATCCAGCAATTGCATTTAATCAAAACAACAATTGGACAATACAATATATTGACGCAACACAATCACAAAACATCGGGTGGAATGATGTGGAATATGGAATAGTGTATCCTACAATATGTTATCCATCGTTAAACAAGGTTTTCAGAACAGATGTTTGTTACACCATAATCAACAGGATTATGTTTAACAACACAAAAGAGAGTTATGAACCGTTCAATTATTTAACAAAGTGCGACGGTAGTATATTCAATGGTGTAACATATAACAGGAAGTATAGCGGAAAATCACACATAGATTTGTATGAAAACACAAACGACTTGGAGGATTCAACAGACATAACGATTCCAGCTTTGTCTGATTTTGCTGGTGTTTATTCGGCGACATCAATACCGTTGGTTACATATGTTTCTGGATTCACAGCATATGCTTATGATGAAAACATGGAATTAAATGAGGTTGGTACAAATTACAGTTATTCTATAACAGAGGGTTATCCGTTGTATAAACACACAGCAAACCAAGAAACAGCATACTCGGCAATCAAGACAGACAATTACAGCACACAATACGAAAAATCATATTTGTATGAAGGTGTTGTTGACACTCTCGGATTGGACATGAATGCCAGTTTCTATGATAACATATGTTATAACAGTGGGTCCACTATTACATTTGGTGGTTTGGGTGTTTCCGATTCAGATGTAAAATATTATTGTTTGTCAAAGGACCAGACAAACCTTTTTAATGAGTATTCAACTGTTTTATTCTATAAAAGCGACAATTCACGAAGACCAGACACTATAGTGGTTCCTGTTATTTACAATGTTGCTGGAACGGAATTCAATGCTGGTGACATCGGTGTAATAACCTTCAAAAAGGCAACTGGACATTATTCGGCTGAATATTTTAACTCCGACGGGAATTTGGAGCCAATTGATAACATACCAGGAGACGCTGACAAAGGAAGAATTGACTATATGGACATTGTAAACATGGCAACTTGGGTCATCGAAAACACAAACCCATCAAACCTGTTTAAAGCGGCTAAAATGTACAGACTTTTTACAAATTCAAATGTTGATTACCGCACAAACATACTTGATTTGTGCAATTCAGGAAACAGGATTGTTAACGGACATGTCACAAACTTGCCAAGCGGTGAGTTTTTCATTGTCGGAATAAAGAGTTTTTCGAATGATGACGGGCGTGCAACTGGCAGAATCGGTATTGTTTATGTGACACCAGTTGATGTTAATAATATTGATAATGTGTTAAATTAAAATAAAAATAAACCATGGAAATTCAAATACCATTAAATTCATTCAAGGGCAAGGCTTCGGTCAATGTTGAAAATTCATTTTCTTTCGACTTGCGAAACAAGGAGCGACAGTTAAAGCCTGACAACATGATATCGGATTTTTCGTTGCTTGAGCAATATAATATTGAAAGGGACGCATGTGACAAATTCAGATACATATTGACACTCAATCCGATATGCACAAACGTGCTTTTTAACACGCAAACCGAGGTGGTTCAATTCGAGGGTTCGAATAGTGCGATGGTTTTGACGAATACAGACTCAATACATAAGGAGGATATAAAGCGTGCCGACACATTTGAATATGACAATGCAATACAAAACACGAGCATAATAGACAGATACCAGGCTATAAACGACACCGAATATTCTCACGACGCAAACGGAGGTTTTGAATATCATTGCGGAGTCGACATATTCAATAATCACATGTTAAGGAAAAACGGTTTCATACATATAAACAAAATGCATGGTACTGATTCGCTTTCATCTCCTGTATACAACACAATAGCGGACTATTTGAGAGATGGTGAGGGAAACATTGTTTATTCAAAAATTTCTCCAGTATACAACAGGAACCAAAACACAAGATTGCACTTGTATACACTTGATAATTGCAAGTCACTTAAAGATGCTTATCTTCAAAACATAGAGGAGGATAACGGGTGGGTTGGTTTTAAAAACGTGACAAACATAGACGTTGAAAACAATTCTGGTGACACGGTTATGATTAACAGTATTTTTGCAAACAAGAAACCGTGCGAGTTTGTTGATTTATATCCAGACAGGACATTGTTCTCGTTCATTCCAAAATACAACAAATACAGGAAAAGAGCAGAAAACAATTGGGAATATTGTATAACATATCCGTATGCGATTGATTATGATATGTTTAACATTGTGTTTGGTGGTGAAAACCAAACATTAAAAGCTATAGCGGAAAGCGGGATGAATATATCAGCGACAAATGTATTGTTCTGTCGTTCAATGGTCAGACACAATCTGTCGAAGGGTGACAGGGTTTCCGTTTATTATTATAATTCAGATGGCGAAACCAGTGTGTTCGAAAAATACAAGACATCAGTAGAGGTTTTCGGTATTGGTGATGTTGATGGAAGCGAGTCGGATTTTGTGTTTTCAGTCAAATGTTCAGATGTTGATTCAATACTGGACTATCTTTTAAATGGCGGTTTTTTCTTCAAAAAACTTGTGAACGGTATAGAATGTGATTATTATTTCAGAAAATACAAAAAAATCAAGAAGTTTGATGAAAATGGTGAAAGAACCAGGGAACTTGACAGCGATTTGAATAAATGTGGCTTTTCAGAGAACATTTATGGTGACGGAATAGCCCAAATCATATTTACAGATGACATAGATTTGAATGGTTTGGTTGACCATCGCGGTAGAAAAGTGACTGAGACATATTTCACTGTAATAAAAAACAACAAGGGAAACAATTTGTGGTATAAAAACCATTTTTTCGGTTCTGAAAATGTTGAATACTCACATTGTTTCGGGCCAATTACATCTGGTTTGTATTTCGGCGACAACGCAAATGCCGAATTTGATTACAATATAAGATATTTGCATAATGTTGAAATTGACACGGAAATAGCTGACAGACCAGTTGATGATGACTCTATTAGACCATACCAGGGCGACATTGTTTATGGTAAGGGAGATTTGACGCTTGGAGACGGGGTGGTTTTGGATTTCATCCCATACAGTGCGTTAGGAGAAACAATATTGCGTGGCGTGCCGAAAAAAATAGAGGACAACATCACAATAGACAACGATGAATTCTATGGCGATGTTGTTGAATTTGATTATTACAATTATGCGGAAACACAATTAAGCCCAGTACTACATCGTTTCAACACAGTTCAGCGGGAATGGATTGCAAACAAAAACTATGCGTCATTGAGATATGACAAATTGATATATGATGATTTTGACCTGAAAGAAAACGGTGATTCAAGACAATTTACCATTCAGGCAAGCGATATGTCCGTTGTTAAGTACAACAACAAAAATTACAGGTTGTATTCGAATGTAAGACCAGAGGGGTATTTTTACAATCCACACACGTTGATTAGTGTGGGGGAGGAATCCGAAATGACAACAAGGGTTAAGGGAAAAAGAATAAACTTCTCCAGCTCCAGTGGTTATTATGATATGGATACGGATAAGACAACAGTTTCATTTGTTGCACCGATAAACTACGGTTTTTATAAGCACACAAACATAGCATTGTATGATGCTGGAGGCAGATACAACGGGAAATTGCAGCATGTCAGAACAATTTGGGGTGAAGTTGTTGATATTAAAGACAATAAACTTACGATTGTCTTTGATGGAGATGTCTTTAACGTCATGACACAAATAACAGACATTAATGAAGTCCTGAACCCGAATGGCGAATACAAGGAACGGTATACTTTTTATTGGTCTAAAGACGGTGTTCCGACATATGCTAATTTTGTCCCTCAAATATCTTCGTTTGTGTGGAAGTCGGTTGTTCCGCCATCCAAGATGTCGAATGACATGGAACTTTTCGACACACCTTTTGCAAACGGAAGATTCTATATTGAAAAGGATATAAGGTTTTATAACAGGAGACAGGATGCGGACGGAAGATTTGGTTTGTTGTTCGCAAAAAATCCGATTTTAACCCCACCGACAGACTTTTTCAGCATAGAGGGTGACACATTCAATACGGACCAAGCGTTTGATTTTTACAATAACATAAACAATGTTTGCTATTAATGGAAAAAATTAAAATTAATTTAAGAAGTGGGGTTGACAGTACAAGGGAGTTGAGCGTAAGGAGGTTTTTTGTAAAAAATGAAAGCCTTGTGTTTGTTTTAAACGACAGAATAAACCACGAGCTCTCAATTGGACAGACCTTCAAATTCAAACGGCAAATGTATCGGGAAAACGGTGAATATTTGTTTTTGGACAACACTGTTGAAATTATCGGTTTGTCAACATATTTAGATGATGATGGAAATGAATATGATTTGGTTGAAACAAGCAACGTGCCAAACAAACGTTTGACAATAGACAGAAGAAGTATTAGCTATTTCACTTATTACGATTTTTCTGGTGGAACGTATTTCTCGTCATCAACACCGACCGTTTCAATATTGGATTATGTTGTGGTGGACGAATCCGAATTGGATTATTACATGTCGGAAGCGGAATCTTTGCCTGAAGAAGAATATGAGTCATACGCTTTTAAATATTTGTCAACAACTGGTGTTTCCGAAAACGGAGTCGAGCATATTGACAAAACATACCATTATGTGAATGTTATACCAGAAGAAAGCGGATATTTTGATTCTCCATATTTTAGTGGAATGACAGATGGGGAAACTGTTGATGAGTTCGTACAATCACACCCTGAAGAGTTTCCGTATTTCAGTGCAATGACACAGGGAGAGACAATTGAAGAATTCATGGAGAGGATGCCAGAGTTGTTTGAATTTGACGAACATATTGAAAGGTATATCGTGACATTCAATGAATCGCACAATATCTTTTACCAGGATATAAGACTGACAAAAGAGACACCATATGTCACTGAATACGACATAGCTGTTTTTGATATCTATGGAAATGTTATTGGATATTTGAAGTCGTTGTCTCCAATACACAGGATTGACTCAATTGAATTGGATGATGATGATTTTTACAACACAACAATAGAGGAAACTTGTGGGATGTATGATGAGGCTGGATATCCATATGATGTTTCGTTTCATAACTATTTTTTCATACCGAACAATTTAAGTGATAATAAAATAGCTATCACTGGCGCTGAAACAAATAGGGTGGCAAGAACGCTTACGGATACGGACAGAACTTACAGAAACAGACAGATTGAGTATTTGCTTGAGAACGGTTTTTATTTCGAGCCTAGATATAATCCGTTTTTTTACAAATATTATGACGGAAATGATAATTGCGGTGTTTTTTGGGGTGATGTTCTTTGGGATTTTTACAACCATGCAAACAACGATACACCAAGAAAAGATGTTTGGGTTAATTGCGGTATGACAAAATCAGTATTGACAATTGATGAATCTTATTACAGGGTACCGATAAATGCTTTGGTTGATGTTTCGAATTCGTTAGGTGTTGACGATGATTTGAGCAGATTTGCAAACAATGAAATAAACACTTTGATACCGCAAACCATAGACTATGAGCGAGTGAAGTATATTCCAATCGACGGACATAATTCTGGTGAATTAAAAACACAAATATACTTCATAAATAAAATAACGCTTGATTTGCATTTCAGAAAGAGAAAGGAAACACCCAACTCAACTGAAGAATGGCCAAAATACGAAAACGGCTGGTATATTGACCCAGATTCCGCCTCGACAACATGGTGGAATGAAATGAATTACAACGGTGCTGAATTCAATGCTAATGCCATGAATGTTTTTATGGATGAGCAGGATGGGAAATCTGATTTGCTTGGTTATCTTGGGTTTGATGACGATGACGTGTATAATCAAAAAAGGAAAATACGTGACACATTTGTTCGTTTGTCGTTTTACACATCAAAAGACCCTATAGAACAGAAGCTTTTGTACTATTCAACAGTTTTCTTTGATAGTGGTAGTTTGTTTGGAAAATACATGAAACAAAAAATACACAATTACGAAACGCATACAAAGCCGTCTGGCCCGCTAGTCTTCCATTGTGGTGACAACAGGTTGGACAGCAAAATAACAATAACAAACGAATATGACAAAACAACGTCAGCCGAAGGTTTTAACCTTTACTTGTTCAGGGATGATGTACAGGAAACAGGGTTTAGAACTATTTATATGAAAGTTGAGTTTAATCACGCTGGTTATGGCAAGACCATACCAATGGTTTTGTGGCCAGTTGACGAGGATGATAATTTCATACCGTTAACATTGGACAACTACCTTGACAGTCTTTACATTCCAGTTATTTTGCAATACATTAATGGTAAGTATACTTATTTGATTGATGGGGCCAAGATAAACGGTGATGAAATAAAACTTGTGCTTTTTGAACCTAAATTGGAATTGGATATTGTTGACACTGAAGCGAATAATAATGGAATTGATGACCACACGGAACCAAACGACCACTTTTAAATATGAATGAAATAAGGAAAACGATATGTTTTGACAAATACAGAAGCCACTATAGCGGCATTTTGCCGTATATAGAGTTTGGCGATTCTGGAGCTACCAGAAACTTTGTTGTGTCAAATAATACAAACGGTAACTGGGGTCAGTTTCCGATGGATTTCGCTTTGGTATGTTCTTGTTTGTGTGGTGAGACAATCACATATGAAGCAAGTGAGATAAAAAAATCTGGTATAACGGAGTATGACAAGTCTGTTGAAGCCAGATTGAGATATTGTGATTTGTCCAGGAAATACAATTTCATACAAAACCAGCTTAGAAACGGTTTGTATTGCAAACTGATAAAACAAATGTCGGAGGAAACAACTATATTTGATTGTGAGGATAACAAGTACGGGTGCGGGGAGAACAACAATGAAACTGAAACGGAGATAGTCCCTTCTTTGATAACAAAATTCGACTATCTTGGTATAAAATATGACTATGTTCCAATGAAAAGAACATGGTTTTCACAAATAAGCGAATTTGTTTACAGATTGTTGCCGATAGAGAGTATAGCTGAATATGAAACGGATGAAACAGTCGAATTCATTCTGGAAAAGCTTTCTCTTGACGATGCTTTTATTGTCTTGGTGGACGATTACGACACTTTGGTCAAATATGAATCGGATTGGGTGAATTGGTGGGTTAAATGGTTTGGTGATGAGTGGTATGATTTGTTTCCAGACCACACAGTGCATCCGTTTTTCCAATTTTGTATTGATTTTGAAAAATATTGCCTTGGCAGGATTTGTGTGCCAGAAACATATTTAAGCGGAAATGAAACCAAAACCATAACTGGAATACTTGTACCAGATTATATCAATTATACAGATGTGGAACAACTTTTGTTGTGGTTTGAAACAAATGATTCAAGTGCCAAAACAGTATCACAGCAAACGGTTTGGAATGAACATGGGGGTGATAATTTTTATGAATACCTTAAGAGTGTAAAAACCAATTGGATTACCGAAATTCCTAGATATAGTGGAGATGGTGAATTGGAATGCCGTTTGACTTATGTAAGCCCGTATATTTCAATACCAGTGTGTTTGTCTCACACATTTGAATATGGTGATATTTACGAAAATTATTTGGTTGAAGGTTCTTACAAACCATTTTCAGCTGTCGGTATATATAGCGGATACACACAATTCAATGATTCAAAATACGTTGTTTTGGAGGACAGCGGAACTGTTGAATCAAAACTTGAGAATGTGATAAACCAAAACGCAGTGGAAATAAATGGAGTCATTGGAGTTTTTAAAGAATTCAATGAAGCTGACGATGTTTCCAATATATTCAAATGTACATTTTATAGTGGCTACAGTGTTAGTGATGGTGAGGTTGTTACCAAAACCAAATATTATACAGATGGGCGTTTTGAGTCGGTTGTGACAGACGATTTGTCTGAAAATGAGAGTGAACCAACGACAAATGGTATTCCGAAAAGAATATGGCTTGTAAAAAAAGTTCAAACAAAAGTCGACCCAGATATTGACACGTATTCACCTTCCGACGATACGGATATTCGAAACGGTGTGTCTGCAATAACAGAAACAACGGCATACACAAGATATGCTTATTATTGGTGGGAGTGTGAACAATTGTCAAAACAAATGGCTGAAACAATGCGTTGTGCCGATGGTGAATATGTTGAAGCAAATGAAAATGGAAAATACAGAAGCATACCATTGTTGAGTTGCATCGGCGGTTTGGTTGACAACCCTTTGATTGGTGACATATATTATTTCTTACCATCGTTTGACAATGGGAGAGTGAATGACACAAATGACGCTTGTTCGGTTTATGGTACTTCAATATCATCATTTTCAATTCCCTATGAAAATAACACTTTTTTCAACATGACCAAAGACGAACAAACGGAAAATATTGAAACATTTATCGGGGATTATATCGGATATGATTCTATAGATATTGAAAGCGGAATCTGCACAATTCGTTATGTCGTAGGAGGAAAAGCATTATATAATGACAATACAAAAACATTTAATGAAGTTCCGAACACAGGAATCCATTATCTTGAAAGTCATAGAATAGCACAAGATGTTAAATCAAGTATTTATATAGACAACTTCATGGATGTTGAATTTTTCTATGACAAGCTTGATTTCGAAAACGACAAAAAACTAGTTTACAGTGATGATTACCGAATGTATCGCTATGCCAACATTGCACAGCTTGAGGGAATGGAGGTTGGAACAATGTGGACCAGCGGTACAGCAATAATTGCAAAGGTTTTCACAAATGAAAACACTGGAATGGGTTTTAACGGGATTGTGGAAAAACCGAACATAACAATGGACAGGGGAAACGCGGCGGCATTTGAAAGATATTTCAAGCTTAGTGAATGCAACACTTTGGATGACATAAGACAATATGGTAATAACTTTTTTAATATATAGGCAATGAGTAACGGACTGTTTGGAACAATAAGGCCAGCAAATATAAACATCAGTGAAGATGTTGAAATTTTATACTACTACAGACCGACAAGAGGAACTGGTAGCGACGATTTTGAGGGTTACAAATCATTAAACCCAACAGACTGCCTTGTTTATTGTGTAACTGATGAGGAACACGACAGAATAAACGGCGTCTACGATTTAAGACTTCCACTTGATGAATTTAACATGAAGGGATTTTATAGTGTTTATATCAGACCTAAAGAGTGCAAGACAAAAATTATAGACGTTAGTGTTCTTGCAAGCTATCCAGATGTTAACGGAATAGTGTTGAATGTCACACAAGGAGAACTTGCTGGTATTTCTGATTTGACAGGATACAGGATAGAGTTCGAAGACGGGACATCAAGACTTATCAAATCATGCAATCGCTGTGAACCAGTTTCGGTGAACATAGGTGACGGATATCCTACCGTTACCAGGTACAACCTTGTCGACACTTCCAGCAGTTATGTTTTCTGCACGGTTAGTCCGTCTTCAGCTCCGTCATTCAAACCAAATGCAACTCCGTATATAGGAACACCAACCGAGGAAATAAAAGTCATCAACACAAAGTTCGCACCACAATTAATTGAAATTGAAATGGTTGAACATGACATCGAAACGCTAACATATAGTGTTGAGGGTGACCAAGTTAGAGACAGGGACAATGGTATTTTGACAACATATAACGATGAGAAGGAAATTTACAAACAATTTGATTTCTATACCGTAAAGAGTAAACTTGGAAAGGAATTGTATGACGTTAAACGCGAAAGAGTCCTGATTGATAACACACAAACATATGACAATGTTGTAAAGGAATAGTGATATGGCAAGAAGAAACCAATATATTAAAAGCAAAGCCGATTTTGTCTTAAGAAGACATCACATGACAACCACTGAGGGTGTTGTGTTCGAAAATGACAAATTCACAATAATGCCAGAGGATAATCCGTATGACAATGGCAGGATAATATCTTTTTCCGATTCAAATTTCAAATTCAAAAAAAACCTTGAGCCTTATACACAAAAAAAGCTGCATAACGGAAATTGGATTAGTCCTGAAAACGACGGTTTTTCCGATTTTTGGACGATTGACAATTGTGTCAGTGGAATATCAACAAGTGAATACCACATAGAACCGAATCCAGATTGCACAACACTTAAAACTTTTGCTTATTTTGGGTCAGCTGTCGAATTGGTGAATGCAACAATCAAAGACATTATCCTACATTATCCTGGAGGAATATATTACCTTGGAGGAAAAGCCGAAGAGGTTGTGGTGGATGGTCAGACATATTATACAATGGCAAATGATTTTGAAATAGACATTTTGGCCACTCATTGCGCCGAAGAGGACGTCGAAAATCCAATGAGAATTTTAAGTGCAAGTTATTCAAAATACATGGACCCTACAACCAAAGAGCCTATAGCACAACCGATACTTGTGAATATTGGAGATTGGTGTTACAATTCTATTGTTGCTGAAGTCAATGTAAATGGGGTATCACTGTTTGTCTATTTGGATAATGATGGAAATAAACAATTATTAACAGTCAACAACTCGCATTCTGAAGGGGAGCCACTGATTGTTCCAACATATGATGTTTTTGCTGAAATGTACAATAAGTTGGATGATTTTTCAAAAGTTTTGTTGAATCTCACAACAAATCCGCTGTTTACTGCGAATTTCAAAACAACATATTTTGCAAATGACGGATATAAGTATCGTAATGAAATGTATACTTTCCCTTCAATGCAGTATAATGAGTGGTTTACTCCACGCATAAACGGTGGTTCGTTTAACAAATATTATGACAGGCTGATTAGGCTTGCCGAATATCATGACGAATATGATTCATTCAATATATGGCGAATGCTGACACATGAGTCAATCAAGAACCTTGACTGGACAACCACAAGTGATAATTTGGATGAAGGTGATTTTGATTCAACAAGAATGAAAATCATGCTCACATTATATGGAAGACAATATGACGACTTGAAGCGTTATGCTGACAATATAAAGGACATCACATCTGTAACATATAGCAATAACGGAAGTATTCCGAATTATTTTCTGACGGATGTTCTTGAAAACGACGGGTGGGATGCATTCATGGTAAACCCGTCAAATGACAATACCGTGCAAACAGATGTCATTTACAAATATTCGACAGTATGCGGACATACAAGCAGCGACGCGAACATTGGTTTTATGAAGCGTTTGGCTTTGAATTCAAATTACATAAAATCATTAAAAGGTACAAAGCGTGGAATTGAGACAATGTTGAATCTGTTCGGTCTAAAAAATGACCAGGATAACAATGGTGTGCCTGGCACATACCAGATGCATGAATATGTGGCAATTGCCACTGAATTTCCAAGCTATGACGATATCAGGTTTGCAATAGAACAAGCCGATGATTATGAGGATAATGTATACCCTTATGACACAATACCAGCAGCACTTGTGCAATTAACTGAAGACCCAGTTGACGCTGGTTCTACAAATTACTTTATACCGTGGTTTGACAACAAAAACCCGAAGACTGGATACATGTATTTCCAAATGAACGGCGGTTGGGAAAAAACTGGAGAAAAGAAGATAAATTTGGACATTACCGCTTTATCCTCAATCACGTCAACAAGTGATTTTGATTTGTACAATGAGACGGTTCCATATATGAAATTTTTACAGGATACAAAATCATTAACCGCTTTGACTTCGAATCAAATAGACGAAGGAATGGTGTGCTATGTCCATGACATTAGTGATTTGTATGGCGGATATCATGGTAATGATGAGGATGATGAAATAATAAGGGAAACGAGTGGAAATTGCTTTTCACATTATTTCATATTGAAAAACGCAGACCTTTCAACAGTTATTGGGTTTGTTAGGCCAACAGACAGTGACGGATTATATAATTGCTACGGATGGAGAAATATATTCACCAGAGAGTATGAAGGTGTGTTACCAGAATATGAAATAACATGTGACGGAATGAAAGTGCTTTATCTTGAATCCATTATAAATTATGGTATAGGAAACAATCCTCACGTCGGCTTCAGTCATTATGATGACGGAATTGAATATCTGGAATATTTCAACCAATTGTTTAAATATCGTTTGGATAACAACCTGTTTTCCAGACTTGCATACGGAAATGCATATGTGACAGAAGACAGTATCAAGGAAATTGGTTTCAAGATAGATTACGATTTGCTTGTTGATGACGAAAAATGCCACTATTTCATATCAGACCAGGAAAGAAGGAATGTCATACCTAATGACGATATGGTTTTTGGACTTGGTGAGGATGATGATACCAATGGAATTGAATCACCAGTTTTGGTTACAATAGGAGAAGCGGACGCTGATGATGAACCGTCCAATTGGTCCGCCGCCGATTCATTTTACTCCATGTTGACAGTACCAGAACAAGAAGAAAGCGCAACAAATTTTGACGAACCAGCATCATTTTCGGTTGTAAATGTCAAAAACTTTAACATAAATTTTGTCACTAACGGAAATCAGTATCTCAGGGATTATATCGTAAATGCTGTCATGCCTTATTTGGAACACATGATTCCGTCAACAACAATATTCAGATACACATTTGACGGAGACCATGCAAATGCAATTCCAATTGATTATGGATTCGGATACGGAATTCCGACACACACAGCGACAGGTGACGGTGTTTCCTTGGTTCCAGAAAACGAAACCGTTTTAGGCGAATATGACGTCGAAAACAATATGGTAAGCGGAATGATTCAAGAATAATAACAAGTGATTTCAATATAAAACAAATATGTCTAAAATTTTCAGTTGGAAGGTTGGTTCTGGCAAATACGCATATCTTATACCATCCGAAGAAACTAACAAATACATAAGGAACAGGATTACAGACACCGACAAACTGTTGGACATGTCGCACATAATCGACCAATACACGGAATCTGAATATGAAAATGCATTCAATTCACTTAAAGAAGAGGTGGAAGCGGCTTATGGATACAATCTTGGTGATTATTCACAATATTACAATGTTTCCAACGATGATTTGTCAAGGCTTGTATTGCTAACAGGTAAAGATGCTGATAACACTCTGGTTTCAAGACTCACACAGACAGATTACAATAATATTCAAACTATGATAAATCAAGCTATTGAACAGTTGAGACAGGAGGTGATGCTTAATAATACAACAATAGTGACCAATGTTCAGTCGGTTGCAAGCGCATGTGTCAGTAATGCAATTGAAGAACTTGATGATACCACAAACAGACTTGAAAGTCTTAATGAAAGACTTGAAATTACAAATGCCGAAGCGGTAAGAAATATTGACGATATGAGAAACATTTTGTCAACAGATGACGGGGATATAACTCTGCAAATGATGGTTAATTCATATAAAACAGTTACGGAATCACAAGCGTGGATGAACTCAAACAGGGATATATTACAGACAATGACAATAGATTACGGAGTGGCATATGAAGAACTTGGAGGTGAGTCGAATTCCGTCTTTAAAACAATGGCTAACAATATCAACAGAAGCAATTCGGCGATAACCGACATTGAAAAAGAAATATCAAAAAGTGCAATTCCTTTTGGTGATGGTGATGAAGTTTAAAATTGATTTTTCATTTGTAACGGGCGGTATTTAATACCGCCTTTTTGTTTTTCTACCTATTTATATGTAAAGAATTTTTTTAGAAAAATAGTATATGGCTAGACAAGTAATAAATAAGCATGTATCAAACGCTTCGGACATTCATTACTTGAATTTTGAATATTTGGGTGAGATTGTTATTTGCAATGAGGCGGGTAATGAAGGTATTTATGTCATTAATACAAATCACGAGCCTGTTAAGATAGGTTCTTGGAGTGGAGACATTGATGTTGATACAGATAGGATTATTCAAGATTTAAAAGGTTGGGTTACAGCTAATTTTGCATCAGCAAGTGATATAACCAATCTTCAGGAACAAATAGACAATATCAGCATTGATATTGACGAGGAAAAGGTGAAGGAGATTGTGAATGGTGAAATCGAGAAATTGGTTGATTCGGCTTCGACTGATTTCAATACACTTGGAAAGATAGAGAGATGGATAAAAGAACATCCTTCCGATGTTGACCCGCAATTGGTTGCGGATGTTGAAAGCCTTAAGGCAATTTCAGCAGATACAAGGATTAGTGAATTGGAATCCATTTCAGCTGGAACAAGACTTGATACAATCGAAGACAAAATAGATGGCATTGTAAAGAACAACGACCATTTCGTAATGACATACCAAGAATACCTGACATTGATTACAAGCGGAAGTGTTGTTGTGAACGACCAATATATATCTTATAGTGATGACCATTTTTATTGTATATACGAGAGTGATAGCCCAGAACCAACGCCAGAGCCAGAAAGTGGAGGAACCATAATAAGTGGAGACACGGTTATATTTGGCGATGGATATCCATATGACGACGGTTCATCAACGGGAGAAGCACCATCGTTGTATATTGGAACGATTGAAGACGAGGGTGATGGTGTGATTGTTGTTGATTGGCTTGCTGGCAGCGATAGTGACACACCAGACCATGATATAGATGATGATACAATAATCATTAATGACACATATGATGAGGACTCTGCATCAATAAATTTGGGAACGGTTGAAATTGATGAACAAAACGGAATAATCACATTATAGAATAATTAATAAAAATTAATAAATATGGCATACGTAAAACAATTTAAAGCTAAGAAAAGCACTGGTGAAGAAGTGCTTCTTGATATTTATGCAGCATCAGCTGATTTGGCAACCTATGCAATTGAGGCTGAAACCGCACTTGGTGTAAATGGAATATATGTGAATACAAGCAATAATTTTGAAATAAATGCAGCAGCCGCTGGTGGTGAAAAACTAAACCTTGTTGCTGGAGATGCAATACAGGTCAAACCTGGCGATGGTGAGCCTTTGCAACTCGATTGTGAACAAAACAGTGTTGACATTAATGAATATGGAATTAAGGTTTGCAATGGTGCAATGCCAAAGAATACACGTGTTGTCGGTTTGAAATTGAATGCCGCTGAGCTTACCGTTGACACACAAAAGGCAAACACTAGTGAATTTGATATTGATGAATTCAATGTTAAAGTGCGCAATGATAAATGGAATGGCGGAGAACAAGTTGGCTCAACAGGTCCTATTTACCTTAAAGTGAAAGCGCGTGCCATTGATATGAGATGCCATGACCATGGTGGTATTGCTTTACAAATAGCTGGAGCTGACAGCAATGGAAAAGAAAATAAAATAAAGTTCGAAAGTGACAGAACTTCAGAAATTGGTGCAATACCAGCGTATAACAAAGAAGGAGGAAAGGGTCTTGAATTTGGTACCTTCAACAACGAACACGCTTCATTATTCTGTGGGGATTATCGTTTCAAAGGAGATGCAAATGTATACGGCGTAACACGTAACACTCCAACGACCGACCTCAAAGGTAAGACCGACTATCCAACTCAAAGTGATGATTTTAAAGATGTTATCAATGCTTCAACTCCGAAAGCCACTTGGAATGAAATTATAGACGCAGCTAAAAAATGCGGTAACCTTGATGAAACAATTCGCGCAGAGGTTGCAAGACAGGCTTTAAACGGTGAAATAGACACAAGTGTATTTGTAACAAAATCAGAGGTTGAAGATGTTGTTGCTTCAGCAATCAGCGAGGCGCATATCGACACAACTGGGTTGGCAACAGAACAATGGGTTCTTGACAAACGTTATATTGACGCTTTGCCTGATACAATCCAATATTTGAAGATGGGTAAGAGCAAAGGTAATTTTGCTGTTGATGTAACTGGAAAATACACATGGGAATTGACAAGTCCTAAATCAGCAACAACTGTTGATGAATATGGTGTGCCACACGCAAAAGGCGACAGAATTATCAACTATTCAAATGAAGCATTTTACTCTGACCCGAATAAAGTTTATTATAAAGCAGTAATAGAGACAACTCTTGCCGACAACACTACTGTTGTTCCGATAGACACAATCGTTTATACTTCAGGATGTAATTTGACTTTCAATGTTCCAGAGGGTGCATATCAATATTATTTAATCGGTAACGGTGAAGCATCGTTTTATGAAGACCCAACAAAATATGTTTACCAGGGTACTAAAAACATTTCAATAGCATATGGAGAAACAACACCAATAAAGAAAAAGGCTATTAAAAATCCGAACGATTTAACACAAGAAGAATTAGAGTATTACGATAGTCAAACACCAGAATACGATGAAGAAGGTTCTTTGATTGCTGGTTGGGAAAAAACTCCAATATGGAAAAAATCGACATTGTGGTCACAAAACGAAATCAACATTAATCTTGAAACAGATAGTAAAATAAAATTTGCTGGAAAGAAAATTGAAACTGTTTGGACTTATGAAGAAAATGGTGAGGATGTTGACCACAAAATGGATGATATTTTACTTTCAACAAACACTTTGTCTACTGATGCAAATGAAGTCGTTTTTGAACAAAAGATTTCTAAAAACGGTGATAGAGAAGGTCAAGACAGTGAAATAGTGTATTCGTTCGGTAATAATGTTGCAGACGTTGAAAAGGTTCCAGACTTGTCTGCATTTATGGCTAATTATCGTTCAAAACATTCTGGTACCTATACAGATGAAGAACTTACAGCAAAATATAATGCATTTTTAGCTGAAGGCCAATCCTTTGAAATCAGAGTCAAAATCAGCGAGCTTCTTGGTCTTGTTGAAAGAGTTGCACAACTTGAAGCAAAGGTGGCACAGCTTGAAAACACTTCAACAGAACCAGAACAGACGAATCCTGGTGAATAAAAATTTGCACTTATTATATAATGATTATAAAGGGTGGTCATCAAATAACTGATATTTATCATGGTAAGCTTCGGATTGTCGAGGTTTACCATGGTAAATCATTGGTATATAAACTAAAAAAAGAAGAATCAGAATCGTGTTTTGCTAACGGATATTGGATTAATGAATATCCATGGAGCAATAGCGATGGTTGGAAAAATGAAAATTAAAATATTTTTTAACAAATAAAATATGGCAAATACTTACAACGAAAAAATAAACAGAACAACCGACTGGGGTGGAGATTTCAGTACCAGTGGATTGCCTGTGACAGGTTATAGGGTGCAGGAATTCATCAAAAGTGAATTATGGGGTAAAATAGGTTCTATATACAAGCCAGAGGGTGGAAACAAGGTTTATTGTTTCTCAAACGATGATGACAAGCAGGAATTTATAGAGACTGGTAACGAATTATTGGCATTGTCATCATTTGAGACCGTATCAAATTTCAGTGTCAGAATCAATACTGAAACTCTTGTTAGGTCTTATAGTGTGATTAATGGAACAACAGGAAACACCATATCATTTCAATTTATGATTTCCGACAAGGATGGGATGATTTCAGATTCCAGAGCATCAATTGAATATTCGTTCCTATCACAAGGAATTGTCCAAAAATATACGAATGAAGTTCAAATGAATGGTGATGGTTGGACAACAGTGACCAGTGAGGTTTTGGATAGGTATTTGCGTAACGGTGAAAATACCATAACTATCGCCATAACGGGACTTTCAACAAAGACTACATCTCAGTTTATTGTAACGTACAACTTGTTTGATTTGTCGTATGAAACAATGTTTGAATACAATGTTGTTCAAACAGGAAATACTATTGCTGTTCCGTATATGGTGGAATGTACAGACACAAAATACTTGGTGTTTTATATTGATGGTGTTGAAGTGAATCCATATGAAAGCACCGTAATTGCCGATTATAGAAAAGACAGTACAGCGAATTTGAATATTTCCGATTTGGAACCTGGATTGCACACATTGCAAACATATGCATATGTTAGAGCTAATGATGGCACAATATTCAAATCAAACATTTATTATTATACATTTGCGGTTGACGGAAATGTCGCACCTTCATTTTTGATGTCATTGGTGCTACCGAACACACAATTAATTGCATTGAATGGTGCCGCATTGACTGTATATACCAAACAATTCGAACAAATTCATTTTGACTGGTCCATGTACGATTACAGGGAGAGAAAACTGGTTGTTAATTTTGAATTCGCTGGAGATGTCATAACCAAAACAGTGGTCGACAAAAACGGGGAAATAAACACATTTATGTTCAGACCAATGGATTATGGCTATGCGAAGCCTTTGATTGTCTATGCCCTCGACGATGAAGATAACAGGTTGTTCGAATATACTGTATATTTTGATGTTGAGGAAACTGATATGGGTATAAGGGAAACAACTGACGGCTTGTTGTTGAAACTCCAATCACAAGGAAGAAGAAACACTGATTTGAATCGTGATAACTGGTCTTGTATTGGTAACGACGGTAATGAATATAAAGCCACATTTAACAATTTCACTTGGAGTGAACAGTGTGGATGGGATTCAAACACTGAATCGTTGGTTATTTCAAATGGTGCCACGGTTGGTTTCAATATCCAGCCAATGATAAATGAATGGGAGAGAAACGGCGGTACAATTGAAATAGACCTTGAAACTTTTGACATTGAAGATGACAATGCGGTTATATGTGAGTGTTTCAATAGTATTCCAGAGAAACCTTCGGCTTATTTCAGGGTGACATCCACAAAAGCTGAATTTTCAACAAAGGATGGTATTTCCATAAACACGAGATATAAAGACAATGAAAGGCTTAAAATCGCCTTTATCGGAAATAAGGTTGGAAATCATGAGGACGGCAATTTGATTTATATTGTTGTCAATGGTGTTCTTGAGCGTGCCGCTTTGTATGAGGATACTGACAAATTGTATTCTGACGCATTTTTACAAATAGGTAATCCTGACGGCTTGTGCAAGGTGAGATTGCGTTCAATCCGTGTTTATAACAAAGCAATAACGGTTGATGAAGCATTTAACAATTATGTTGTTGATTCTGATGATGTACAGACAATATATGAAAAAAACAATGTATTAAAACCTGGCACAAACGAAATCGGTTTTGATGAAGTGGCAAACAAACTTCCTGTGATGATTTTCACAGGAGATATGGGTGAATTAGCCAAAAACGGGCAGGATAAAAAATGGAGATATTTTGATGTGGAATATATCAACAGGCAGGAACCAGCAAGAAATTTCGTATCTTTTAATTGCAGAATGAAACTTCAGGGTACATCTTCATTGGGTTATCCCCGTAAAAACTTCAAATTAAGTACAAAAGACAAGAATTTCAATAAAGACATCTATGCCGCATCAATTTATGAACTTGACCCGAATTCACAGATAAGCAATTTGATGCTTAGAAACAAGAGGACGGGCAAACAACTTGATGTTGGTGATTTGAACGGTAATTGCTTCACGTTTGATTATGAAGGAAAACCTTTGAAAAAGGGTAAATATAGATTTAAAGAAGGAAGTCATAAAGCGGATAAATGGACACTTAAGGCTGATTTTATGGAATCATCTTGTTCACACAATGTTGCCGCTGGACGTAGTTGGAATGATATTTTTGAAAATACACTATTTGAATTAACTTTGGATGCTGGATATACGAATAACACATATAAGGATTCTGCGTTGGTTGATTCTAGAGAATATATTGAATACAACAGAGCAGATGGCGCACATTGTAAGATAAATAACAACACTGAAGAAATCAAAGCACAAAAGAAATATGTTTGCCGTACAGATGCACAAAAAATATGTCATGCTGAAAATGCGGACGATATAAGAACGGCGGTTGATGGTTTCCCAATGGTTTGTTTCTATAGAACGTCACATAAAACAAACAATCTTGTTTTTATGGGCCAATATAACTTTATAAATGATAAAGGTTCATATGAGGTTTTCGGCTTTGAGGATATTGAGAAACCAGACGACGAAGACACCTTTATTTATGATGCTTCAAAGGTTGAATGTTGGGAGGGTTTGAAAAACGCCAATCCAATTTCATTGTTCAAGACAATTGACAATTGGGAAGACCCTGAAGTTGGTTGGGCGTCAACATATGAGTCAAGATATCCAGACCCTGATGATTATGGTGTTGATGGAAAGAAATGGTATGACGCTTCTGTCGGCTCTCCATTGTATGAATTAAGTAAATGGCTTGTTTCAACAAGACATGAATCCGATACAATTTACAACGGAACGTTGAATATAGACGCTTCGTTTGCAAAGAGAATCAATGATTATCAATACGGTTATACAGTTGATACCCAAGATTCGTTCGAATATGCTGAGGGTGTAAATCTTGAAGATAATGCCGAAAACAGACAGAAAAAATTTGAAACCGAAAAGTGGGAACACTTCGATGTGTGGAAACTTGCTGGTTATTACATTTATCTTATGAGATATGGAGCTGTGGACCAGTTTGTTAAAAACACTATGTTATTTACCGACGGTAATGGAAAATATGACAATAGAAGTGATAACAAATACAGGAAATGGTTCTTCCTTAACTATGATAACGACTGTTTGTTCGGTTTGAGAAACAACGGTGAAATTGCATTTGACTGGAAATTGGACAGGCAAACACTTGATGGTGCAAATGACATCATCGAAGACGACAACAACAATGAAGAAGGCGATGTAAACACCTATGCCATGATGGGTCATGATTCAACTCTATGGAATAACCTTGAAAGAGATGATGAATTCATGCGCATGGTTCGTGACCTTGACAATGCAATGAGCACTTTCGGACTTAACTATAATAATATGGTTAAGGAATTCGACACAAACCAGACAGAACAATGGTGTGAGAGAATTTACAATGCAAACGAAAGATATAAATATATACAGGCGGCAAAAGGTATCGGTGATATGAGCGGAAATCCAGTAAACAACCTATGGATGTTACAGGGTACACGTAGGTCTCACAGACACTGGTGGATTGCAAACCATTTCAACCTGCTTGATGCAAAATGGTTGTCTGGTGACTATAAAAACACATATGTACAACTTAAAACCGACTGTTTTGCTGGAGACACCATTCGTGCAAGTGCTGGTACTGACTATTATTTCGCGTGGGGACAACAGAAGAAGATTTACGAGAGCAACATGGTTAGAGAAGAAGGAGAGGCAATTGATTTTGTGTTCGACACGAATCAAGTGCAAGGAGACCCTGTTTACATATATGCAATAAATAAAATGTCAACTTTGGACTTTTCAGGTATTGCTTATAAGGTAGCCGCTGGTTCATTTGAGTTCCATGTTGGAGACACAAATGTGGCGAATTTGTTAAAAAAACTCATCATAGGTAACCCCAATGTGGTAAACAGGATGACAGGTATCGCTACTTCAACATGGGCTTCTCTGACAAACCTTGAATATCTCGACATCACTAACTATAACGGTATCAAAACTGTTCCTTTGTCATCGTTCAAAAATATTCACACTTTGAAGGCGAACGGAAGCTCATTGGGTAGTTTCGTTCCAGCGAATGGTTGTAATTTTGACCTTATTGAACTTCCTAACACGATTGCAACAATCGAAATGAATGACATTGGTATTAACAATCTTGTTACTGACTTCAAATATACACCGAACACAACGCTGGATAGCTTTACCTTAAGCAACAACGCTGGAGTTGGTATGACATATTACAACAACATCATCAAACCTTGGATTAATTCAATTGAGGCTTCTGCAAATGCAGGTGCATTATATAGAGAATGCAAGATTGATGTCAGTGATATCAACTGGAGTTTCTCAAAATTGTCAGACTTGTTGATATTCAGGAATTTCAGGGACTATGCCAAACCTAATAACTTCAATTTGAGAGGTTATATCGATATTACGGCTTGTGGTAACCTGTCAATGGATAATATTAATGAAATCATACACATATTTGGTGACAACTGCTTCTCCGAAACAATGGGTTCATTGTATATCAAAACCCCTAACAGTGTATTTATCGACTTACCGAAAAACGAGATAGTTGCTGGTGAAACAATTACAATTTCAAGAACAATATATCCTTCTGAAAGCGCAATTGCAGACCTGAATCCTGACATACAATATTATATTGTACGTGAAACAGAGCTTACACCCGAAGAGGATGAAAGAGTGATTGAGGATGTTCTTACTGGTAAAAAATACTTGCCAGTCGAAGATTTGAGTACAGTAAGACAGGGAATAACCCTTACAAACACTGTAGACGAAAATGGAAAACAAATAGCAGTGCTTTCGACTGACGAGATTGTGACCAATAGGGATACAGATTTGTTGTTGCTTGTTAATATGAAGATTATAGGACAATTCAATGATTGTGTTTCTGTTGCACAATTCAAGATTAAAGACCCGACATATGCGACAACTTCAAACATCATTGGTGAAACTTCATTGTACAAAAACAAAGAATATACATTTGAATTGAAATTGTTTACGAATAGCAACGTTCCACCTATCGGAAGCTATAATGTTTCTTGGGAATTAAGTGGTTCAGGAATTAGTAACTATATTGATGAGTATTATCCTTCTGGTGACCATGATTTACGCTTCACCATTAAGACAAATCAGAACCAGCCAGAAACTTCCGAGCCGTTGTTTATCAAGACATTTGTAACAAACCACAACTCCACAAATGTTTCAACATCAATCAAGGTTTTGATTCTCAATGAAAATGTCATTATGACAAGTGAATCCAATCCAGTTGTCATGGCTAAGTGTTATCAACAAGGATGGACAAACGGAAGTCCAGATGCTATGAGAAAAGACCAGGCTGAGGCTATCACAAGCATCGGTGGAGTATTCAGCGGTATTACCGAAAAATTCTCATTCTACGAATTCCAGTATTTTATCAATGTTGTTGATATTTCGGAAAATGCATTCAAGAATTCAAAGCTAACCACAATTGTCTTGCCGACAACTGTTCGAACTCTTGGAAATGGTACATTCAACGGATGCCAGGAACTTACCGATGTTTTGTTGAACTGCGGAGAAAAGGGAAATGGGGAAACGGTTTATAGAAACGAGCTTCCGTCTGCTGTTACAGAAGTTCCAGAATCTTGTTTCTTGGGATGCAAAAAACTTGGAAAACTTATTTTGGGTGAAAACATAACAGCAATAAGGAATTTTGCTTTTGGTGATACAAACTTCACATATGCATTGTTGCGCGATGCTGAACTTGGTGATGGTGTGTTGATATTGCCTGATTCATTAACAATCATAGAAAAGAACGCTTTTGAACAAACAGAGTGGAGCAGGACATCAACAACAAACAAACTTAAAGTACTTTCATTCCCTCCACAATTAAACGTTTCAAGAGACCTACAGTTGCTATATGGTAAAAACTATGAGGAATTCATTCTGTCAAGCGCACAGACCATCTATATGACTATAGACGGCGTCCTGTTTGATGGAAGAATGGCTACATTGATAAAATACCCAGCAAACAAGGCGTATGTTGATTTGTATGAAGTAAATAACGTCACAACTCTTAACGATTATGCTTTCTTTGGTGTTCAGAATATGGGAACACTTGTTTCTCCAACAACACTTGGTGCAAGAGGTATGGGCGTTCATGTGTTTGAGGATTCGAAGATAAACACAATAGACCTGAGAAATTCTGTCAACCTTACAGAACTTCCAACATATACATTCTACAATTGTAACGAAACGGAACACATCTATCTACCTAACGAGGGTTCAATCAAGACGTTTGGAACACATACGTTTGACGGTTGTACATCATTGCTTGAGATTGAAATTCCTTATGGCGTGGAAACATTTGACAACGGTGGACAAGCTGGTGGAAACTACTATGCAAGTAATGTGTTTGTTGGTTGTAACAGTTTGGCTGAGATAAACTTACCAGAAACATTGACAAGTGCTGGTTATAACGTTGTTAAGGATTGTGCAAATGTTGAAACGGTTAAGTTTCCGACATATATCAAGTATTCAAGCATGAATCCAAGTTCTTCAAATATTACGGACCAACGAAACACATTGTTTAATTGTCCTAAGCTTAAGACTGTTTTTATACCTGTGTTCTCATACACAAACGAAGATGATGAAAATGTCATTGTCAACCAGAACTTCCCGCAATTCTATACAAACTGTCCTAATATCGAGGAATTTGTTTTGCCAACTGAAGACAACGGAAACGTTGCGGTTGTTTCAGACGGTGTGATATTCACAAGTGATATGTCTACACTTTGGCGTGTTCCTAGTGCAATAGACAATTACACAATACCGAATACGGTTACAACTGTCGGAGGGAACTCATTTGAAAACTGCCACATCACAAGTATTGTAATTCCTGATAGCGTTACAGTATTGGGTGGTTCAGCATTCAGGGGCTCTTCGTTGACAGCTGTCACATTGAATGAAGGATTGCAACAGATTGGTGCCGAATGCTTCGCAGATTGTGCAGGTATTACAAGTATTGATATCCCAGACACGGTTACAAGTATTGGAAACTATGCTTTCCGTAGTACAAACCTTACTGGAATAACAATACCTGATGGTGTTACTATTATTAGTCAGGGTATTTGCCAATACTGCTCGAATTTGCAGTCAATAACAATTTTGGGTGAAGTTTCCACAATCCAAGGTATTGCTTTCTATAATGCATCTAACGTTAATACAATTACAATCGCTTCCATAAATGCTCCTACACTGAGAACAGTCAACCCGTTTACAAATGTCGGTAATGCAAGTGCCAGCAATATGTTGTTTGTTCCTTACAATGCTGTTGGTTACGATTCAACTGCTGCTGGTGTGAACTGGGTTACTCCGCTTCAAAGCGACAAGCATTTCCAATTGATTTACGGCAAACAGATTATGGATGCAATATATGTGAAATGTTATGACAACTCACATGCTGAGATTACACAAGGAACTATTTATGGTGCAGGTGAGCGTGGTGCTAACATGATTCTAGCTTACTACGACCCAGACGGATATATGCTCGTTTCAAGCGACTATGACCTTGTGGATAATGAGATTGTGACGTTATACTATGATTCCGAACACTCGAATGAAATCGGTTCTTTCAACATAAGATTCTTTAAGTCCGAATACACAATAGGAACACCAGCAGGTGTGCTTGGAATGGGAAGAAGAATGAGCTTCACACTTGGTGAATCGATTGAAGAAACCTCAGATACAGAGTATGTTAACATCACCAAAGAGGAGTATGAAACCATAACAACAAAAATAAACCAACTTCACTCAATAATCAAGAATTTTAATAAAAAATAGACTATTTATTTGAGAAGAAAATAAGAAATAATTCATAAAAAAATAAATTCGAAAATATGGCAAGAAAAAAACAGAAACTGATTAATTACCATAGTCCGAACGTTTTATCTATGCATAACGAAGCTGGGATAGCAAGCGGACTTTCATATGGTGAAATTACTGTTATTCATGCACCAGAACAGCCTTTGATTGGTACGAAAATTGACGATGACAAAGTCGCATGGTTTATGTCATCTGGACAGGTGGAAACGTCAATCCATAACGCTATTTCAGGTGCAACTGGTGATATAAGTCAACTTAAGACGGATGTTCGTAATTTGTCATCAGCAACCGACACTTACATTAACACCACGGCACCTAACACTTATCTCACAATGCAATCAGCCGCAACCACTTATTACACAAGTGGTGATGTTGAAACAATTTATCTAGCTAAATCCGCAGCATCAGCAACGTATTTAACAATAGCTTCAGCCGCATCGACTTATTATACAAGTGGTCAAGTTAAGACGATAACTGATGGCCTTAACAGTGGTATAACACAAAATGCAACTGATATTTCAGAACTGCAAGATGATGTTGAAGAATTAAAAGAATTTAGCGGTAAGGTAGAAACCGACTATTCAACAACAGCTCAAATGAACAGTGCTATTGCCGCTGCTTCAGCTGCTTCTGTGAATAGTGCAAAATCATATGTTGATACTGTTATTGCTGATTATGCTACCTCTGCTAATGTTGTAAGTGCAATTGAAGCTGAAACCTCAAGGGCTACAGGCGCTGAAGATGCTTTAGATACACGTATTGGTAGTCTGGAAACTGATATGACAAGCATCAAGGCACAACCAAGTGGCTTGTCAGCAACTGTTATTGCAAATAAAGCAAAACTTGATACACTTGAAGCAACTTATGAAACCAAGGATGATGCAAACAAAAAATATACCAGTGCAATAACTTATGTTAATACCGCAAGTGGTAATATTGAAACTCATCTTCATGAAGGTTATTGGGATAGCGCAACCACTCAAGGTAAATTAGATACAATCGACCAGCATATTAAAGATGTTAGTGGAGCTGTTATTTCAACTTCAGCTGCTGTTAAGACCTTAAGCGGTAATGTTGTTAATTATGTTAACTTGAAGGTTGCCAATGTTTATCGCTATAAAGGTTCTGTAACAAACTATTCAGAACTTGCATCAATCACTAACAAAGAAAATGGTGATGTTTATAATGTTGTGAATGCCAACGGTACTATTGGAGAAACTGGATATACTCCAGCTGGCACAAACTATGCTTGGAATGAAACAGGAAACACCTGGGATGCTCTTGGTGGTACAATCGACTTGAGTGCATATGCAACCAAAGAATATGTTGATAACAAAACTAGTGGAATCACCAACATGGAGACCGATATCTCTAATTTGCAAAGAGACCTTGGTGCTTTAAGCGGTAGTGTTAGTGGTTTCAGTGGCCAAGTTGTTGAAAATTATTATACAAAGAGTGATACCAATAATATATTCTTGTCACAATCTGGTGCTGAAAATACGTATCTTACCATGACAAGTGCTTCAAGCACATATATGCCGACTACAGCAATACAAGAGACATATTGGACGAGTGCTACAACAAAGAATAAACTTGATACTATTGATACGACAATACAAGGTTTGTCAGCTTCAACCATTGCTATTGAAAGTGCTGCAACGGAATCTGTTAAAGATTTGCAAATGGGAACAGTGTCAAATGCTAATGAAAATCATACACAAAGCGGAGCTAAAACATCAGTAACAGATAGAATAGCTACGATAGATTTGTCAGAATTGATAGTTGATTGCGGTGATTACTAAAAACAAAATCAATAATAAAAGTAAAGGGTGGTATGATTACCACCCTTTTTTGTTTCCATTGAATTAGTGTTTCTTCTTATTTTGTTTTTCAGCCTTTTTCTGTTCAGCCTCCTCTTTTTTCTTCTCTTCAATTTGAGCTAGAACATGGTGTCCAAGCAACGAGGAGTTGATTGCCGCTTCCTTGTATTTCTCATAGAAACAAACAGGAATGTTGATTGAAGGGCTGGACATAATGATTTTTTCCTTTTCATAGTCATAGGAAACACGTTCCATTTCATTTCGAATCCACATGTATTTGGTTTTCTCGTCAGCGAACGGATGTCCTTGAGCATCTGCGCCTTCAAAAGCTGTTTCGTTGCATAGAATAAAGATAAGGCCATCCCTATCCGATGCATATTCAGCCAATTCATTGGCTTTTACAATTTTGCAAACTTCTTTCAGATTACTAACGCATAGTGGTTGGAAGTCAATACCGTTTACATTAAGTCCTAATTCGTCTGAAATTTCTTTAACAATCTTTTCCATCTCTTCTGATGGGTTTGAATATCTTGTCATTACTTTAAAAGTTTTGTTTATTATTTATGTTCTATAACTTATCTTTTAATATACAGAATTTTTTTAACAAAAACAAATGGCTAAAGGAGAAATTTTAAGTCCAGAGGAAAAGGAGCGGATAAGGAAAGAGAAATGGAATCTTTATATGCGCAAATACCGTGCGCGTATTAAAAAGAAAAACGCCGAAAAAAACAGAAAAAGAAGAGAAAGGGAGAAATTACGCAGGCAAAAGGAAAGGGAGAAAAAACTTGAGAAAGAGAAGGAAAAGAAGCGGAAGAAAAGGGAGCGGGAAAGGCTTAAAAAGCTTAATGCCCCAAAAAAGAGAAAGGTGGGAAGGCCGAAGAAAATAGGGAGAAAGAAAAAGTGGAAGAGGCCAAAGGTTAAAAAGCCGAGGGTTTACAAAAAACTTCCCCCTTTTTCATACAAGATAGTATCATGTACAAATTACAAGCAACGAAAGGTTGTTGGAAAATACAGATACAAGGAAAAGGCATATGAGGCATTCGAAGAGCTTCGAAATAACCAGCCAGAAATCATATTTCCGAAAACTTTTTACGCTGGTGATGAGATGGCGAAGAATTATATCAATGAATACGTTTTGTTAACGACAGACCAGACGGAACGCCCTGTCTATTTCAGGGATGAATATGGAAGGGTTAAAACGGTCAAAAGTACCAGTGATGACTGGAAGATTATTGATAAATTCAAATATAACATTGAGGAGGATTTTTGGGTGTTTGGTATGGATAAGGTAAGTGAGAGAAAAGACTTCAATTGGATATATGAAAATGTTTTATTATCAAATATTGACACAATGTATGATTTCAAACGGGTAATGACCTATATGAATAAATTGGTTATCAAAGATGACAATGGAAATATTGACTTGATAATCTGCAAATGTGAGGGCTATGCTGTGAAAATGTACAACATGATGCTTGCTCGCGTCAAAAAAGCAAAGATAAAGCAAATCATATTTGCTGGTGATTATTCGGAAAGAAGTGAGAAAAGGTCTTGGTTGGAAAAGGACCTTGTAGCGTTAACTGGTTGGAGTTTGAGAAAATTGCACATGAGGAACCAGACATATTATATGACACACGAATAGCAACTATTTATTAAAAAAAGCCTATGGATAGTAAATACAATGTGCACCAGGAATTCAGACTAAAACACAATCCAGAGATTGTTTTCAAAATCAGAATGGTCATGCATCACAAGAAGCATGTAGACTATACGATGGAAAATATTGTGACAAATGAGTGCATAAAAATAAAAGACACCGTTTTTGACGATATCTTCATAAAAAAATAAAAAATTATGTTTGTCTTATATGATTTATATTACTATTATTTAACCTATCTGACTTTGATAGATTATTATTGCAACATGCTTATGGGTTTTTTCTGCACCATAATGTAAGTGCGTTCAATATTTTATGAAACAAATCATGTTTTTTTATTGTTTGATTGTTTGAATCAATGTTTGACAATGTATTGTCAATTTCTGGTCCAATATAATCTTTCAATTGTTTTGCAAACATAACCTTGTATGATTCTATTGCAACATTTTTGGCTTGTATATCTGACTTTAAGCCATTGATTTCTTTTTTGGTTAACGGGTCCATATGTTTCAATCGTTTAGTTGTATTGTATCATTATCTTGTTCTTGCACTGATGATGTGCCTTCGGCTATGCTTTCGAAAAAGCTTTCGACATTATGTGTTATCCAGACTATTCCGCTAGTGAAGCAGCAGTCACACAATAATGCGAGCCACCAAAGGTTTGTTCCAGCAAGAAGTATGTTGAATGGTGTGATGGCAATTGACTTTATAAAAAACCAGTCAATTAAGCTTACAGCCCACCCAACATTGGCTGGAAAACACATCATACATTGAAACATTGAACCGAAATGCTCCGAAATTGAGGAAGTTATGTTTCTTATATGTTCAAAAATCTTAAATGGACCGCTACCGAACACCATCATGTTTGACAAACCATATGCGGCTATACAATACAGAAAAACAATCATACAGTTACTCATTTGTGGCTTCTTTTTGTTCTATGTTATTAGTGTTTTTTTGCTTGTTTTGTTTTTTCTTTTGTGGTACAAGGATTTCTTCTGCTTGTTGGACTTCTGTTTGCGTGAAAATGAATTTCAGACTTTTCAAGTCTTCAACACTGTTTGCTTCATTTTCAAAGAGTGATTTCAGTTCCTTTGTTTTTTCGGTCAATAGTTTAGCCCTTTCAATTGCATCTTTCATTTTTGATATGTTCTTGTCAATTGCATCAAACACATTTTCAATACCATCTTCGATATTGCATGCGAAATAAATGAAACCGTCTTGCCCATCCAATATTGAAACATTGTATTGCTCACTTAATGTTTCGTCAATAATCCAACCTTTTGGAAAATCGACGCCAACGTAAATAACTTGTTTTCCATCAATTGTTACTATTTCCATTTTTTGGAAATATTCTTTGATTTTTGATATTCTTTCTTGTATCTCCATTTTAAAATGTTTGTGTAATAAATATACATTTTTTAAAACTAAAAAGCAATAAAAAACCGCATGATTTCAATTCCATGCGGTCATTGCTTTTTTTTATATTGGGTTGTTTAATCACTTGTAAGCATTTGTGATATACAGTGGCTTTGTTGTGTCAGGGCCTTTTTAATTTCACTTTCGGATGGTATGTTCTTGCTGTCGGTATAGCTTATTCCGATGGTACCTATCGGGTTTTTATGTCCATACATGACCATAAGAGCTATTTGTTGTACACCCTCTTTTTCCAGTCTGTAATACAATTCCATATCCAATTCTTTAATTTGTTCCAATGATAAATATAAGAATGTTTCATTGTAAAGTTTATTGGAAATACCGTATCTGGCGATTCTCACATTTTTATATTCGTCAATCAGCCATGATGTTGTTTTTTTTGGCTCCGCATATGTAAGGTCTGCATATATAAACGGAAGTCCGTTTAGGTTTTCGCCTCCGTTATGTGTTTCGAATACGAAAACTCTGTCTGCATTTGTCATGGCTTTTAAGTCGATTAATGTTTCACGCATGCTGTTGTTTATGCTTAGCCGTTTGGCTATCAGTTCTTCGTGTTGTTCCTTTTGTATTTCTTCAATCTTTTTTACAATCCCACCAGGATTGAATGCAACCTGGCCAACAACTATAACAACGAACAGCATAACAAAGGTTATTATGATGTTTTGAACACCGATTTTTTTAATGATTGATGATAACTTTTCAAGCCAACCAATCACGTTTCCTGCATTGTTTGAACCTTCTGGAATTTCTGCCATGCTATACTTAGTTTTTCAAATTATTTATTCTTCTCATTATATCAAGTGTTTTTGAAATTGAGTCGGTTGAATTGGATTCACATACCATAGAATCATTTTTGACAGAATGTGACGTTGATGTTTTGAAATTTGTCAAATCTTTCATTTTTGCAAGGGATTCTGTCAAACCATTTTTGTTGTTGTGTCCGATTATTTCACCCCTGTTGTTTGTCCACTCTACAATATATTCGTTACCAGTTTTGTCCTTCATCTTGAATTGTTCTCCTTCGTTTTTGAATTCATCTGGTATCTTGGATAACATGTGGCCTTCTGTTAGGAATTGTGTCTTTTTGAAAAATACGGTTTTAAGTTTCTTGTTTTCATCTAATTTTGCTTCGTGGAAATTTGATTTAAAGGCATTAATGGCTTGTCTCATGTTAACACCGTCAGTGCTTTCGTACAATGTTTCCTTTTCGAATGTTTCTGCTGGCATTTTGCTTGCTTGCAAACCGCTCTTTTTTAGATTGAAAACATTTTTATCCATTTCTTTTTCGGCTTTGGTTATACCGTCGAATATATTTTCATTATCGGAATAATCACCAGCTTTTTCAATTCCATTTTTTTCCTCTAATTCTGAAGTGTAACCAAGTGCCTGTGCTTTTACCCTTTTCTTATATTCATCGGAAGCATTTTCAGGATTGTAACCTAGTGTTGTGTGGTTACCGTCTGTTTTCTCGTATTTTGCATCTCCCCTTGCAAAATCTTCTTCTTTTCTAAGGCCTCCATTGTAGTCTTCAGCTCGTTTCTTAGACTCTTTATAGGCCTTGTCGTTGATGGTCTTATTGGCACTTTCAACGCCATCGCCAAGTTTTGGCTTTGACTCGTTTGAACTTTCCGCAATAAGCCTTTTTAAATCGCCTACTTTGTAAACTATGTCCATTTCTTTTATATTTTATTATATGTTTATTTTTTCTTTTTTTTATGGTCCCAATGAGCAGCATTTTGAGCAAAGATTGCCCTCTTGCGTGTCAGTGGATTTTTTGAGTGTGTAAGTTCTTCTGTTGATTTTCCAGTTCTCTTCTTGGTTGCATTGAATTTTCCCTTGTTTTCTGGTTTGATGTCAATGTCCTCTTCCAACTCTCCTGGAAAGCTTTTCTTCATCATGTCTTTATGGTCATTTGCTTCCTTATAGAAATCGTCTTTTTCATGACCTTTGTTGAATGGTGCGTCATAGCCGAAATCACCCGCTGGCGTATCCATTACTGTTTCTTCGTTTATTATTTCAGACAGGGCCTCAAGTTGTTCTTGTGTTATGTATACTGTTTTTCTCCTTATCACATTGTCCTTCTTTCCGCCAAGCGGTTGTATGAATTGTCCAGATGATGCGTCACATGTTGTAGCTCCAGCACATTCGCCTTCTTCGGCTAAAATATCACCATTGACAATATTTGAATTCTCATACAATTTTTTGTATAATTTGTGCATTTTTTTTAAATAATCTTTTCTTGGGAGTTTGTATGTTATTTTAAATTTGTCTTTGAGTCGGTTTCCGTTTTCATCGTATCCACCGTTTGATATTGTTTCACTTCTGATTATGATGGCATCATTATCATCACCATTCAAAAGCATGTTCAGTGTTTCAGGTGCGGAAAAACCATGACCTTTAAGAAAATCGTCAGTATCCGCCTTTAGCGGGTCGGTCAAGAGTTTCTTGATATAATCCTCCATGTGTGACATGAAGGCGTGTCTGGTCATTTCATTGTGTTTTCCCATTACTGTTCATTATTATCTTGTTATTTCATTTTCGTAAAAATTCCTACGTTGCCACAAAGTTCTAAATAATGTGTTTACAGCATTGGCCACAAGTTTTTTCACTTTTTTTTCAATGTCCTTGTTGGTGGTCCTGTCGTTTTTGATTGTGTCTTTGACAATCTTCTCGATATCTGATTTCGACCAGTCGTTTTCACTTATAATATATTTGCATTTATCCAAATATTTCATGATACTATAATATATAAGATTATTTACCTAATATAAATAGTTTGTTTAAAAGAAAATGACCAGACAAAAAGCCTGGTCATCCACATTGTATTTTATTTGTTAAAAGATATATTAGATATTGTCGTTTATATGGTTTGCGAGTTTTTCAAGGTCGGTTGATTCAATGTTCCATTCTTCTTTCCAGTTTTCATAAAATCCGTATAACTTATTTAAAATAGCCAAGTTATCCTTCGTTAAATTCAAACCGTTTTCGTCATCAACCCATATAAAGCAGCCACATCCAGTGTTAGTTCTTAGTTTGAACTGCCATTGCAGGTTTCCAAGACAAGGTATCGTTCCGCCAAAAATGAGGTTGTCTCCACCGTTATTATCAGTTTTCGGTTGGTAAATCAACGGTGAATTTTCCACATGTTCCTTGTCTGGTTTGGAAAACTGCGCTCCGCTTTCCACGGATGACCTGAAAGCCTCTATTTGTGAAGAAAGCACGTTGGTTCCGAATATAGGGTCATCGGTGATTGCAATTGCTTTGTTCGAACCTTTTTCATCGTTTTCAAGCAGCAATCCGCTATTTGATGAATCATTATTCTTTATATTTCTTATACTTTCAAGTATATTTCTTGTGATTTCGTCTTCGCTTTTCATTTTTTTTTACTCGTTGTAACCTGTTCCGTTCCACCATCCTGTGATACGGTTATTCTTGCTTCTGCTAAGGATGTTTTTTAACCTTTCTTTAAGAGACACAGCCTTGTTTAACTGCTGTTCTGTGTAGTTTTTCAATTCAGCAGTATTCATTGTGGTTGTATTTTTTTCAAATTCATCTTTTGAATTCACAACATCGTCAACTTCTTTTGAAATTTCAATAATTGGTTCAATTTCTCTGTTTATCTTTTCTTCGATTTCAGCAACCTTGTTTGAAGGTTCGATTTCAGTGTTAACACTATTGATTTGTTCCTCAATAGACTTGTTTTCCTGTTTGGCAATTGGTTCGTCGTTTATGATTTTTTCGACATCATCACTTATGACAGCTTTTTTAACTGGTTTCTTTGGAGCTGTTTTCTTAGCTGCTGTTTTTTTAGCTCCAGTTTTTGTTGAATCCGAAGACTTGGTAGTCTTTCTAGTTGCTTGTTTCTTTTCAGTCATTTTAAATTAAAATTAATTTTTTTTATTAACTTTGACATACTCCCACGAATAAATTCGTGGGATTCTTGGCTTAGACATGCACGCTGATGGCGTTGACGCCAGCAGCATTTGCGCTCACCAATTCGCCGATGCCCCGACGAAGTATATTTCTTGCATCATTCAAGACCCTATCGTTTGTCCTTCCGCTTATTGTTATATATTATAATAATAAATAATCTGTTATGTATAAAAAACTATTTATGATTTGTGCTGGATTCATCCAACGACTAAACTAAAGTCTTTGGTTTTCTCCAGTGTGAATGATAAAAACATTTTTTCAAAAAGTAAACCTTTTTCAACTATATAACAGATTGTTGTATGGCTTCAGCACGTAATTTTCTCAAGCCCCTTTCCTTTATTTGCCTTACACGTTCTTTTGTCAATCCCATCAAATCACCGATTGCCTCAAGTGTCATCTCATCATTGTCACCAAGTCCGAAGTATTTGTTTATCACAAACATTTCCTTATGTGTTAGACATTTGCATAGAAGTTCAACAAGACTTTTGTCATCTTTTTGTTTGATGGACAGAATTGTCGTATTGTCTGTGTAATTTGAATCATGGTTTTCATAATCTGATTCTGATTCCGTTTCGTAGTCTGTGGATTCTGTTTTTCTATATTCCTCTATTTCGTCGGCATCTATAAGGTTTCTTGATTTTAACGCTTCGAGAATGGTTTGGCGAATCCACCAGATAGCATAACTTATTGTTTTGTTTCCTTTGGTGTAATCGAATTTGTCAAACGATTTCAAAAGTCCGATATTGCCTTCGGATATAAGGTCCGCATATGACAATCCGAGACCCTGGTATTTTCTTGCGACGCTTGCGACAAATTTCAAATTCGATTTCAGTAGTTTGTCGCGGGCCTTGATGTCGTTTTTCTCTTTATATGATTCCCACAGGGTTTGTTCCTCTTTCTTTGAGAGAGGCATGAATTTGTTAATTTCATTAAAGTAAAGTCTAGAACTTTTTTCAAAATCATTTATCTTGTCTTTTCTGGTCGGCATACTATTCTTTGATTCTACTTATATTATTTTCTTTCACGATAGTGACTATGTTACCATCATACCAATCCAAATCGATATGACAAATATGCAATACAAATTCATAGCATTCGACAATCTTGTCATAAAGTTTCTTCATATCGTCGTAGTTCTCACTTGCTACAGTTCCGAGAACTTCATCCAAAAGGATAAACGGTGGTCTTGACAGTTTTGACATTCTTCCGAGTACAACTCTAAGTGCTAATGAAGCTTGGGTTTTTTCAAGTCCAGATGCTGCGGACAATCTCGTTGTAACGCCGTCCCTGATAAGAAGGAAGTCAATATCGTTCTTGTCATTCATTGTTACCTGGACCTCAAAGTCGGTTACGTCTGATAACATTCTGTTAAGTTCACTGTTTATGATTGGAAGAGTGTTTCTCAAAACCATCTTTGAAATTCCGTCCTTACCAATCATTTGCAAATATACTTTCCAGTGTTTTTCAGTCTTTTGTTCAATGTCAATCTTTACGATATAGCTTTTCTTTAGTTCAATGTTTTCAGTGTTTTTGCTCATTTCAATATTATTCGTCTGAATTGAGCTATTGTGACGGTTCTTTATAGTTTCCTCATTTGATATGTTTGTGTTGATGACATTGATTTGTGCATCAATTTCAGCATTCTTTTTAATGGTCGCCTCATTTTCCTTTATCTCGTTCAACAGCTGTGTCTTTTCCTTATATTCAAGCCTTTGTTGTGCAATAGAATTCTCAAGTGCGGAACAGTTTAATTCCAATTTATTCTTTTCCTGTTGCTTTGTGCGTTTTTCCGACATGTCATCCATAGTCTTGGATAATTTGTCATTTTCAGACTTCGCATCAATACCTTCTTTTGTTTTTGATGCGATTTTTTCGTTGTTTGCCTTGATAAGGCCGCTATTATCCACATTATCAAGTTTTCTGTGACATGTTGGGCAAAATTCAGCTTTTTCCAATGCTGTGTTCTGTTGTTTTAATTGGTTTATCTCGGTTCTCAGTGTTGCCATGAGAGCAATGAGTTCATCGCTTCTTTTCTTGCATGCCTTATATTCCTCTTCGGAATATTCAATATTGCCTATTTCTTTTATTTTCTCTTTAAGAATTTGAATTTCCGCGTTTTTTTTCTTTCCGTTTTCAACGATGCTGTCGATTTTAGTTTTAAGGGTGGTTACATCAACCTTCAGAAGTTTTTCATCAACAGCTTTTTTTGCCAACAATAATGCGTCTCTAGTTGAATTCAAATTCTTAATGTTGTCTTCACATTTTTTTATTTCGTTGTTTGATTTTTCGTTTTCAGTCACCAACTCCTTGTTTCTTTCTACAAGTTGTGAAATCTCCTCTGTAAGGGTTGCTCTGTTATACATGTCAGAGTATCTTCCGACACTGATTTCCTTGTTCCACTTTTCCCTTGCTTTGATATCCTTGTCTTCCAAAACTGACAAACCAATCCATCTTGACAAAAGTTTACCCTTTTCTGTTTCGGTAAGCGAAATCAACGAATCAAGGTCTTTTGCGTTCGCACTGATAATGAGGTCGAAATCACTTTCGTTTCCGATAGCTTCCTTGATTATTTTGCTTGTTTGCGTGGTTGTCGCACCTTGTTGGTTCTCCTCTGGAAGAAGTTCCTCAGTCCCGTCTTGCAATAATTTGTAATATTCAACCTTGTTTGTCACAGTTTTTGTTTTTCTCTTCGCAGAAGGTCTTGTCAGTGTTCTTTTGATGATATAGTCATCACCGTCTATATTGATGCAACCTTCAAGACTGATAGTGTTCTCCTCTGGAAGATAATTGTTGAACAATTCACCCAATGTTTTGGCTTTGTTGGTATTTGTTTTACCAAACAAAAGAAAATGAAGCAAATCATATGCAAAAGTTGATTTTCCACTTTTGTTTGCTGGTTCGCCATTCAACAAAACAAGTCCATGCAGTTTTGTGAAATCGAAAAAGTTGTCAGGCCCGTATGACAGAAAATTGCTCCACTTTACCCACTTTATTGTATATTTTTTGGTTTTTTCATATATGCTGAAATCAATGAGAGAGTTGATTTGGGAATCTATTTTTACAATCTCGTCAAAATCAATATCCTTTATTTCGTTAGCCTCAATCCATTGTTTCATTAATCCCAATTGGAATTGTGGCTCATATATGTCATGCACTGTCTCATTTGCAAGCGCACTGTTCGCATTGGAACTGTCAATATAGTTTTTCTCAACCTTTATGTTCTTCTCTGGAATCCCGTATTTTTGGGACATCAGCGATATTATGTTTTTTTCGTCTTCCTCGGTTGAAAGCAGACTGTTTGTGTTCCATTTCACAACTACCTTGGCATTTTGCCCAATGTCAATTTTCTTCATTTATAATCTTCTTTTTTTTGGTTTTATAATTTCTTCGGTTGGAATTTCCTGTCCATTTTCAAATTCAGGCTTGGTTTCAATAACAATATCATTTACAGCTTCATTGCTATTGACCGCTGTGTTATAATCACTTGACGAAGTTCCGCTTTCAGGAAGGTTTTCAACAATATCGTCGTTACCGCCTATGATTCCGAAAGGTATGTCACCGTATTTGGATATATTGTGTTCCTTCCTCAACAGGTCGCAACAATATGAATTTATCTTCAAATTATTGAGTTTGCAATAATTTGCTATGTCTTCATATAAATCATCCTCTATCGTTATATAATGCTTTGCCATGAAATCCGAATCTCTATTGTCTGTTAATATACAAATTTTTAATTTTAAAACCAAAAAACTTTACCTTTTATTTCCAATTATATATATTTCTTGAAAATATTGTTTAACATATGGAAAATGAAAGTGTTTACCCAAGAATTATACTTGGACTTGATGTTAGTACGGCATGCATAGGCGTTTGTGTGATAAGGGACGACGGAAGTGACAAACCGACAATACTGTCACTGACACACAAGACACCAAAGGTAAGCAAAAACATAAAGGGAATCGAGGCCCTTTTCATAAGAAAGCGCATATTCGAGGAAGAGTGCCTTATTGAGATAAAGGAAAAATTCGACATAACCGATGTCGTAATCGAGGAACCGCTGCTTTCGTCAAACAATGTCAATACGGTTGCGACACTTCTAAGATTCAACGGAATGATTTCAGATTCCATTTACTCAGTATTCGGAATTGTTCCGAATTTCATTTCAAGCTATGACGCGAGGATGTTTTCATTTCCAGAACTTGTCGCACTCAGGAAATACAACAAAAAAGGCGTCGAATACCCAATCAAACACATTGAAAACGCCATCAAAAAAAACAATATAGTCCTGTTTGGGTCATATCCTTTTGACATTGACAAAAAAACCGTCATGATGAATATGGTCAACGAGCTTTATCATGACAATGAGATTGCCTGGACATATAATGACAAAGGTGAATTGAGAAAGGAGAACTATGATGCGTGCGACTCACTTATATGTGCTCTGGCATACGTCAATATCAACCATAACGGAATCGACAAACCGTCAATCGTTGAGCATGCGATAACCGAAAATGACAATAATACCGTTGTACAGTATAAAACCAAAATTTGGAATAAAATTTTTGAAAAAAAATTGATTTTAATGAAAAATTAACTGTTTTTTATTAGAAATTTTAAATTAAAATTAAAATACCGCACCATTTCGATGCGGTTTTTTGTTTTTTTTGTATTAAAGTAAAAAATATAGTAGTTTTATCCTAATAGCACTATTTATGTTATGGTAATAAACTAAGTTAATAACTATTATTTTAATTTAAATTTTAGTTTATTATCTATAAATAAGCATACTAAAGAAATAGAGTGATATGGCATACGAAAACGACCCAAGAGAATGGCAGATTAGGCCTGAGAGTGGTGTTACGCTTGAAGAGGACAACAGAAAAGAACAGATGTGGCACTGGGGTGCACACATCCTTGACCTTTGCGACCTGCCAGTTGAAGAATATATGAAACCGATGGAAGTCCGTGGAGTCGGCGGCGGTGAAGGCGGAGGTGATGACACTGGTACAACTCCGACCGTAAAAGACGTGAAATTCACCGTTAAGGTTATTTCTCCTGATGGAGATGTAATTGATGCAAACGGAAATGTTGTCGAAACAGTTGAAAACCCTGATAACGAATGGAAAGTTTCGATTATTCGTGACAAGAACTTCGCATCAATGGTTGATGTTGAAGTGGAAGTTATTGATACAAATGATAATACCACGTCGAAGACCGTTGAAATCAATGGTGTTTCATCAAACAAGACGACAGATGCTGCTCTAGGTTTGAGCGACGACACACAATTAAAGTCTGTTGACGCAACATTTGATGACGGAAAACAAACAAAGGAAGTTGAGGATGATGAGGGTAATGTAATCGCAAATATCACAATAAACATACCGAAACAGAAAACGGATGATGAAATGAATCTTTACTATTGGTTTGGTGTTCATAAAGTGGGATATAAGGATAGTGAACTTATATCATTTACAAGCACGGATGCCGACGAAAGCGATGGCGGGTTTGATTTTGATGTAATCGAACCAAAATCCGATTTGATTATCGCAGAAAACGCAAAATTCCAAAATGGAGAATCACCATATGATGATGATGACACCGCTCAGGATATTTTCGATGAGTTTTTAGCAAACATGCAAGCAGCAAGTGCATACTCGTTGAGTGTGTTCGTTCCAACTGAAATATTAGAAACAAAAGAACTCGTTGTATCATCATATAATGATTTAGGTGAAACAATTTCAAGTGATATAGAAAATACTGTTACTGTTGAAGGTGTTGAATACAAACAATATACATTCTACGTTGGGCCAGATGGTTATCGTTATAAATTAACTGCTGATAACCAACAATTCCGTTTTAACGCTAAAATAAGATAGTGAAATAGTATATAATAAATGGCTAGTATTACTGAAAGACTTAAATTTACAGGAAATTATGTTGATAGGCTAATGTCTGTTGACACAATGGCTGACTTATTGTCATTGAATCCTAGTGATAATTTTAATGGGCAGACTGTTACTGTATTAAAATTGTATAACAGGATTCCAGGTGATTTTTGGCTTGTTAATGGAACAGCATCAAGATATTGGAGATTAAAGGAACTTCCACAAGTTGCAAGTATTGATATCCTTAACCAGATAACACAAACATGTACTCTTGATACTGGAAAAATACTAATTGATAACGGTTTTGTTGCATCTGTAAAGTCAGGTTCGACTTTTTCTGAATATGTCTTCTTTGACGGTGAATGGCTTGAATACAAGAAAGATGGTGAAACTGGTCCTCAGGGTCCACAAGGATTTGTCGGATATCAAGGCGCAAAAGGACCTCAGGGAAATATTGGTTTGCAAGGTGCAATAGGTTTCCAAGGAAACGATGGTGAGGATGGCCCTCAAGGTGCTGACGGCCCTCAAGGTAGAGAAGGTGTCCAAGGTCCGAAAGGTGAAGACGGTGAGAAGGGTGAAGATGGCGTACAAGGACCAGAAGGCCCTCAAGGTGTCGTTGGTATGCAAGGTAATGTAGGACCACAAGGCAAAGACGGTATTGATGGTGCACAAGGTTCAGACGGGCCTCAAGGTCCAGAAGGTGCACAGGGTCTGAAAGGTGAGGACGGTGAAAGGGGAGAAGATGGTGCCCAGGGTCCACAAGGATTTGAAGGTCCACAAGGTCCTAAAGGTGAAGATGGGGCAGACGGAGAAAAAGGCCCTCAAGGCAATGTCGGTCCTCAGGGTGAAAAGGGTGCAGACGGAACTTCTGTTAAGATTCTGCCTACAAGTGCCGAATGTGAAAACATTGGTGACGGATATATTGATGAAAACGGTGATTTGAACATTTTATATAGTTTAAATCCAAAAGTATTCAAGAATGTGGGCCCGATACGTGGTGAACAAGGCCCAGAAGGTGCACAAGGAAATGATGGTCCTCAAGGTCCTGAAGGTGTGCAAGGTCCAAAAGGCGAAGATGGTGATAAGGGAGAAGATGGTGTCCAAGGTCCTCAAGGAAACGAAGGTCCACAGGGTCAAAAGGGTGAAGATGGAGAGAAAGGTGAAGATGGTGTACAAGGCCCGCAAGGTTTGAAAGGCGAGGACGGAGAAAAAGGCGAAGACGGGGCACAGGGTCCACAAGGAATTAAAGGTGAAGATGGAGAAACTGGTACACAAGGTCCACAAGGTAAAGATGGTGAGAAAGGTGAAGATGGAACACAGGGTCCTCAGGGTGTTGTTGGCCCTCAAGGTGAAAAAGGTTCCGACGGTACATCAGTAAACATTTTACCGAGTTCAGCCGATTGTGAACACATTGGCGATGGTTACATTGACGAAAATGGAGACCTTAATATACTTTATGAATTAAATCCAAAGAAATTCAAGAATGTTGGACCTATCAGGGGTGAACAAGGTCCAAAAGGACCGCAAGGAAATTTAGGCCCGCAAGGTCCTGAAGGTATACAAGGTCCGCAAGGTTCACAAGGAAACGATGGTCCTCAAGGTCCGAAAGGAGAAGATGGTGAGAAGGGTGAAAAAGGATACCAAGGTTATCAGGGAATGGAAGGCCCTCAAGGACTTAAGGGTGAAGATGGAGAGAAAGGTGAAGATGGTGTCCAAGGTCCGCAAGGTTCACAAGGAAACGATGGTCCTCAAGGACCAGAAGGTATTCAAGGACCAGAAGGTCACCAAGGTAATGTTGGACCGCAGGGCAATATTGGTCCTCAAGGAATAAAAGGCGAAGTTGGAGCTCAAGGACAGCAAGGTTTTGAAGGCCCGCAAGGTCCAGAAGGTGCACAAGGATATGATGGTCCACAAGGAAACGACGGCGTTCAAGGACCTCAGGGAACAACGAATATAATTTCAGCTTCAACAGCGATTACAATTGAAGACAATACAATTGGCGTCAAAGTAGCCGAAAGTCTTGAGGAAGTTATCGTTTCAGACAATGGAAAAAATTATTTGAGAGTGACCGAAAACAATGAGCTTCAAGTTGATGGTGTCGACACTGATTCATCTGTTATTCCGAGTGAAATCATACTAGAAGGAGGTCCGTTGGCTGAGTTGGCAAAACAAGCATATCCAGATGGAACAATTCCTAGCGGAACAACAATGCAAGACCTGCTAATGAAACTATTCTGTCAGGAGAAGTGGGGTTCGGCAAACGGCCCGACATATACTTTCAATGCCAGCGTTGCTGCACCTACAACCAATTTGAACAAGTCTTCATATCAGCCAGTAGGCATGATTGCTATCGGTTCAGCATCTATCAACAACACAAGCGCAAACCAATATGCAACTGTTACTGGTATGACATATGGATATAGCGGAACAAGCCATTCAAATACAGCAACAACATATACACAGACAGTTACACCTACAAAGACAGGTGAGGCCACTATCACGTGCTCATGGACAAACCTGGTTCCTGTTGACAATTCCGTTGATGGTTCAAGCGGAGCCTCCAAAGAGTTCTATATCATGAATGGTACAAACACATACAGGGCAAATGTCACAGGACAGACGGTTACGCCAGCTGAATTTTCAGAAGAGACGATTTATGCAATGTCTAACTTAGACTCTGTATCAGAAATCGGGGCCACAATATCAGAGGAAGGTTTTGAGTCATCATCGGCCTACAAGACTGGAATCACGCCTACTAACACATCAAGCAAGACTGTGACTGGATACAGACCTGTTTATTATGGTGCTGTTACAGCAACGTCAATTGATGACAACTATGTAACTGAAAATGTATTGACTGGTTTCGGAAGTTCACAAAGGAATGTTCCTACATCATATACGGTTCCTACAAATTCAGGTGCATTCATAATTGCAATTCCAAGTGGCAATTCAAATTATAATAAAACAAATATGATAATGAGGGATTCCAAGGGTATGTCTTTCGGTTTAGTGCACGTAAAGGCAATGTCAGTTAACATGTTAAACAATGTTGAAACCGTAAGCTATAAAATATTTTATATAACTAATGCAAACGCAACAACAGAACCTGGAACTTACAATATTTCATTTGAATAATAACGATAAACAACTTGTCAAACAATAATGGCAAATATAGATTTTAATAATTACGCAGGTTGGGACTTACCAGTATACTTTAACAGGCTGAATCCGATTCCGCTTGACAAGACGTCTATATTCTACTCTTATGCAAGCGCGGCGACTTATGCACTCAATGTGAACTTGGCTTACGAGGGCCAGGTTTTGAGTGTCCTTGAGGATAATGTTGTTACAGTATACAAAATCAACGCCAACAGAGAGCTGGAACCCATTGTCGGTGGTTCCCCATCGTCAATTCCAGCTGACAACTATGTAAGTGCGGTAACACTTGCAACGTCAGACAACATCGGTCAGATAATTGACGTCCAAAACGATTACACAGAAGGCGAAGGCGCAACCGCAACAACCTATACAAGTGGTTTGTATATAGTTACAGGACCAAACACCATTTCAAAACTTGGTGTGTCGTCTGCAAGCGGTGACATCAGTTCTGATGTTGAAAATTTAAAAGCAAGAGTTGCGACACTTGAGGAAGCATGCAACTATTTATATTGGGAAACTGACGAAGGCGTTGGAGAATAAAATTAGGTATTGAGAATAACATCTTTCAAAATATATAAAATAATAATGGCTGTACAACATAGAATAAGACATTGGAGAGGCACTATAGAATCTTACAACTTCTTGAAGAGTCACAATGCTTTAGATGATTGGACACTGTATTATGTCATATATAGTGGCGAGACAGCTGGTAGCGGAGGAACCATCGTTGAATACTTCGGGCAGAACAGGATACATGAGGAACCTGGACAATTGTTGCCTGTTGAATCAATAGTTTCGGCAGCACCGTTGAATCCGAACCCATATGACAGATATTTGGTAGGTGAGGACATAAACGGATACGAGGTTTATGAATACACCCCAGAAAAAATACAGGGGGACACTGGTTACACTTTGGCTTGCAGGCAACTCAAGTTTGATGAAAAGTACGGAGTCCGTGTCAAAGACATGGATTTGAAGAATTATATCTACGTAAACGGTAGATTGGTCACATATGATGATGTGGACTGCGGTGATTTTTAATTAGATAAGACCTAGAACTAATAGCAAGGGACGGTTATTTGCCGTCCCTTGTTTTTTTTTATATTTTTTAGTATCATTAAAACAAATGATTAGAGTATACAACATATTGACAAGCTTATTCGGGCAATCCAAACAGGGTGTGTTCGATAAAGGTGTGACACAATACCAATTCAACTGTCCAAATTGTGCGGAAGAAAACGGTTGTGTTGATTACAAGTACAATCTTGAAGTGTCTTTAAGTCTTGGGCAATATCATTGTTGGTCATGCGGCATATCTGGCCGAATATCGAAACTGGTAAGGCAATATGGTGGAAAACAAACATATGACGAGTACATTCAAATAATAAACGAAATAAGGGAAACAAAATATTACGACCTTGAACTTTTCAAGGATAATTGCGACATGTTTGAAGAAACTTTGTTAAAGCTTCCGAAAACTTTCCAAACAATCAACCTTGAGTCTTGTAAAAACAGACAACTTGTTGACTACCTGAACAAAAGAAAGATAGACCAAACAATGATTGACTATTATAACATAGGAGTTACAGGCTGGGAAGGAGAGGAGTACACGTGGCGCAACCGAATCATAATACCGTCCTATGACAATAGTGGGGAACTTAATTATTTCATCGGAAGAACATACAAGCAAAATGACAAACGGATAAAATACAGGAATTGTGATTTTGATAAAAAAAATATAATATTGCATGAAGACAAGATAAATTGGGACTGCGACATATATTTGGTTGAAGGAGCGTTTGACTGCATTTACTATTACAATTGTATCGGTTTGATGGGTAAAATACTTACCAAAGACTCGAAAGTTTTCAAAACAATAAAAGAACTGTCGCATGCAAATGTTGTCGTGTGTTTGGATGGGGACACAACAGAAAATGAAATAATTAAAATATATCTGCTATTGGAAAACACAAAAGAGCTGAGGGGTAGGGTAAGATATATACGAATGGGGAAAGACATAGAATATAAGGATTTTGGAGAACTTTATGAGGCCGAGGGCAAAAACGGGATAATAAGGGCAATTCAAAACCAAAAACAATATAGTGAACAGGAAATAATCAAAATTAAAAATTTAAATTTCAATCAATATGATTACTAAAATTATAGCTTGTGCGGACATTCATGTTCCGTCAGTAAAAGGAATTGACGAGTTGAAGTCGCAAATGAAGAGATTTATCGACAAATGCAAAAAAATCATAAAGGACGAAGACGACCCTTCAAATGTCAGAATTGTTGTGTGTGGAGATATTTTTCACGCCAAAATTCAAATCACAAATGAATCGATAATGTGTGTCGACTGGTTTTTCAAGGAACTTGACAAGCTTTGCAAGACATATATTGTAACTGGAAACCATGATTTGCTAATGAACAATCTTGACAGACTTGATTCAATCAGCCCTCTGTTTGAAATCGGAAACTACAAACAAGTTTGCTACTTGGACAAGGATTTGGAGTACAAATCTGGAATCATGGTTGATGATAATGTGGCATGGTGCCTATATTCTTCATTTGATGGGTTTTCAACACCAAATATATTAGTCCATAAAGAAGCAAACAAGTCTAAAGATTTGATATATGTCGGATTGATTCACGGAGATGTCAATGGGGCTATTACAACAACAAATTATGTTACCGATAATGGTCTTGACCCAGCAGTGTTTGATGGATGTGACTTTGTTATTGCTGGGCATATCCATAAGCGTCAGGAAATAAAGAAAAACGGTATTCCGATTGTCTATTGCTCCAGCCTTAAACAACAAAACTTCGGAGAATCAGTGTCTGGGCATGGATTCGTACTTTGGGATATTGAGGATAAGGATGATATTACATACAAGAATGTCGATATCAAAGACAAGGACGGAGGATATTACAAGTTCGAAATCAACAACATCGAAGATATTAACGAAGACAAGGAAGAATTAATTAATTATTAACAAAAAATATAATTTTTATTATGAATGATTTTAAAAAATTTGCAGTAAGCAATAATGTAAACGGTAACACACTGGACCGTTATAGTAAAACTTTGAACAGCATTATCAGCCCGACAATCATTGAGGAACGACAGATGAACGCTGTTACCATCGATGTTTTTTCAGCATTGATTAGAGAGAGAATTATTTTCCTCGGAACGGCAATTGACGATGATGTTGCAAATATAGTTAATTCACAGTTGATGTATTTGAATTCTTTGGATAGCGAAACACCAATAAAGCTCTTCATAAATTCTCCAGGAGGTGTAATTACCTGTGGATTAGCGATTTACGACGTACTGAATTGGGTTGACTGTGGTGTTGAAACATATGTGATGGGTATGGCAGCATCTATGGGTTCTGTATTGTCATCATCTGGAATGAAAGGACATAGATATGCATTGAAGAACAGTAGAATCATGATTCACCAGCCTATGATGGGAATTCCTCCTGGAACCCAGGAATCAGATATTGCAATTGCTTATAATGAAATTCGCAAGGACAAAGAATTATTGCTCGGAATCCTTTCTGAGAATTGTGGGAAGACGATTGAAGAGTTGAGAGCTGATGCTGACCGTGACCACTGGCTTACACCAGCTGAAGCACTTCCTGGTGTATATGGCGAATTCGGGCTTATTGATGAAATTATCACCAAGAAAAAATAAATCAATGAATACAATTGAATCATTAAAGGATAAACACGAACTCGTGAAAAATAATCCATATTGGGTTAATTTTGATGAGAAATATCTTCCAGGAATGCTTAACATGTTCAGAGACATGGTGAATAATGTTTGGGGTACTGGTGATACTTCAAATCCATATTATGTAATCCTTAGATGCTGTACACATGATGTAAATGCAATGATTTCCACAATTCAATATATGGTTGAGGAAGAAAAAGAATTTACAAAGGATGAATTTGGAAATGTTATCACCGTGTTACAAACTTTTCTTACAAATGTACATGCACTTGTGAATGGGGACAGGGCGAAAGACAATGTAATTGGTTATCTTTTCACATTTGACAAAAGTGGTTTGCGAAAATACAAATCTGTTTATGATAACGAAAAAAACGAATGGAGAGCTTTTAACATTATCAAACCAACCGATGTTGAAAAAGTCAGAAAAATGGTTAAACCTTATCTGAAATTAAAAGACACACGAGCAATTAAGCAATGGGCTATCGAATGTATAGATGATATTGAATCTGGGAAAAAGATTATAGGTGGAGCATATATGGTTGAATAATAAACAAAAATAAAAAAAAACATGATAAAAATTATTGTTGCGGTAGGTAATTATGTCCCAGAAAAAGGGTTTCCGATTGGAAAAAACGGTGGCATGGCGTGGGATTTTCCAGAAGATTTAAAATGGTTCAGAAAAACAACTGAACACAATATTGTTGTGATGGGTAGAAACACGTATAAAGCAATTGGTGAGAAACCACTACCAAATAGAGACAATTATATTGTTTCAAATTCAATGACAGAAACACCAGAAGGATTTTCTGGAATTTTACATAGTATTGACGACATTGTAAAGTTACACGAAAATACGGTATTTTACGATGTTTATGTTATTGGTGGTGCAGAGTTATATAAGTCTGTTATTGACGCTGATATAGTAGATGAAGTTTTAATTGATTTTATTGATGTTGAAGTTCCAGATGCAGACACATTTTTCCAGCCTTTGGACTTGAATAAGTGGAAGATGGATGAAGATGGTATAAGATTAAGCGATAAATGCACCGTCAATACATTTAAACATGTAAAATTTTTTAATGATGTTGATGAACAATATTTTAATTTGGTGCAAGACATTATTAAAAACGGAGAAACAAAAGAAACACGTGCTGGAATTACAAGGTCTGTTTTTGGGAGACAACTACGTTTCAACCTTAAAAATGGCTTGCCGTTGCTAACAACAAAAAAAGTTTACACAAATGGTATCATTCATGAACTTATTTGGTTCCTTAAAGGCGATACGAATATTAAATATCTTGTTGACAACAATGTGCATATATGGGATGATGACGCATACAGATATTATCTTGAGCTTGTTGAAAAAAACAACGAAGTCTTAAAATGTGATGACGCACCATTGTTGAATGCTCATTATTTTGGGCCTATCACAAAGGAAGAGTTCTTGAAAGCTGTCATTGAAGAAAAAGACTGTTGGTTATACTTGGATAGATTGGCTGGTTATATATCATACTACCCAAACAACTATTATATTCACTATAAATTTGGCGACCTTGGTCCAGTTTATGGTGAACAATGGAGAAACTGGTACGGCGTTGACCAAATAAAGAAAGTTATTGAAATATTAAGAACAAATCCAGATGACAGAAGAATGGTCGTCTCTGCTTGGAACGTTAAAGAATTGGATAAAATGGCTCTTCCTCCTTGTCATTATTCATTTCAATTTTATACAAAAAAAATGGATATTTTAGAAAGAAGGAACTGGGCAGACGAACATAACTTTGATTGCTGGGATGAAAAATCACTCGATAAAAACAATGTTCCGTCAAGAAAGTTGAGCTGTATGTTTCATATACGCAGTAATGATGTAGGTTGTGGAACGAGTTTTAATTGGGTTTCATATGCAATATTAACACATATGGTTGCACAATGCTGTAATATGGAGGTTGATGAACTTATTTATGATGTGGGAGACGCACACATATATGAAAATCATATTGAACAATTACATGAACAATTAAAGAGAAACCCACATAAATATGCGTTACCGAAACTTGAATTGAATCCAAATGTAAAAGAAATTGATGATTTTAGACCATATGATATTAAAATAGTTGGATATAAATCATACCCAGCAATAAAATTGCCATTAAATGTCGGATTATGAGTATTTTGTTGATAAACAAGCAAGCAAAAAAAATAACGGTAGCTTCTGATGGCCGTTCATTGATAGGTGATTTCGTTATTTCGGATAATATAAAAAAAATAAAAAAGATAACAAAAAAACTTATTGTTGGTTCAGTTGGATATTTATCAATAAACACATTATGGAATTCTTTTGTGGAATTGAACAAGCAAAAAATTGAAAACATAAGTTCAATTCAAGAAACAATAACATGCTCCAATAACTTTGTTGACTATTTGAAAAACTTTTGTTCTTATGATGAAGAAGATTTATGTGAAGAATTATGTGGTTCTACATTGTTAATGTGTAATAGGAATATTGTAAATATAATTAAATTTTCAAATAAATTAACACCAATTGTATTTACAGTTGAATCAACTTATAGTGTTGGGTGTGGAAGTGAGTATGCACAAGCACTCATTGATTATGGTGTTAATTTTAAGGAAATAATATCAATGGTATCAAAAAGGTACTCAAATATCGGTAATAGTTATTTTGTTGAAGAAATTAAAATTTAATTATCACAATAGAAAAAGAATAATGGCGAAGCAAAATAAGCTTCGCCATTTTTTTTTTCATTAAATCGGCCTTCTGTAAACAACACGTCTGTTTACATTTCTTCTAGGAGCTGGAGCAGCAGTTGCACTCTTTTTCTTTACAACCTGCTTTACGGTTGTCACTTGTTTTTTTGAAGAACCCTTTTTACATCCACATGCCATTTCTAAATATTTTTTTTCAAATAAATAGTGTTATTTCGTAAAAAAATCCAAAAAATAACAACATAAAATATTGGTTATTAAAAACTTTATGATAATAAGAAACTTTAATTAATTCAAAATCAATATTTTAAAGTAATTAAAAAATTTTTAATTAAAATTTGATTTTTTTCTTTTTTTCTGTATATTTATAAAAAAAAATAAATCGTTGGGGCATCGACGAATTGGCGAGTGCAAATGCTGCTGGCATAAATGTCATCAGCGTGCATGTTTAAACCAAGAATCTCATGGATTTATTCGTGGGGGTATGTCAATTATAGAAAAATCGCCATGAGGTTGTGGCGGGCAATGGACTCAAAGCAACCACAATGTGCGGTTTATAAAAACAGAACAAACAAAACAGAAAAATAACATGTTGGAATCATATATGAAGAATATTAACAGGCAATACATAAACACACTCCCACAAGGAGATGTGTTGGATTTTGCACATGTTTCCAGTAGTAATTATTCAATAGCGTTTGAACCGAAACAGGAACAAAAAAGAGGGATGAGGGATATTGGAGTTTTAATATGAAATAAGGTGAGCACATAGGTTTCTAACCACAACATATTCCCAACCTCTGAAAAGTTTCCGAACAAATCAGAGGTTTTTTTTTATGTTTAAATCTATGTAAACTGTCATTTTGACATATAAGCATGACAAAATGTCATAAATTTAGTTTGGCATGATGTTTGCATAAATAAAAAAACGACATGGTGCCGTTAGCTCAGTTGGTAGAGCGCATGTCTGTGGAACATGAGGTCGTTGGTTCAAACCCAACACGGCACCCGAAAAAAAGTTTGGAAGTTTCAAAAAAGATTTGTAATCTTACAAACACAAACGAGAGTTCTTTGAAAAAATGAAAATATAAAGTGATTGCTGGTGTTAATAGTGACACTACATGCATAGGCGAGAAATCCCTATGTAGAATCTCCCAAATTCGGTGGAAGGCCTTTTCCTATTGATAAGACAAGAAATGTGTATAAGAAAGGAACACAACACTAAACAATAACGTGTAAGGACAATACCGAGCGAAAGTGATATAAAGACTTAGCCAAAGAAACTATATATCATCAATCGTGTAGAGACTGAACGGGAGATACCTAAATTGGAATTGAATTCCCTATTAAGCATTGTTAGGTGATGCTGTCCCGAAAGGATGAAACAAGATGCAATTTCTTGAATAGGATTCTTGCAAGAATTTCAATATGGTAATGTCAGTCAAAGTCACAATAAGCATTTGTAAGAACTGTGGAGTTGAAACCACATTAAAAAACGTGTTGAGAATGCTTGACACTGCTATCACTTTACTTGCGCCCGTAACTCAGCTGGTAGAGTACATCCCTTTATACAGTTTGACATTTCTGCAAAATGTTTCAGATGCTGAAAGGAAAATTCAAGTTCGATTCTTGGAGCATCTGCTAAGGATGGAGTCGTGGGTTCGAATCCCACCGAGCGCACAATAATAACTTAAAAATTATATTAATATGGAAGACGGGGCAAAAACTAAAAGAATATCTTAAAAAAGATTTTGATTGGAATAATCATAAGAAGTATAGGAAATATTTTGATGACTGGTATTCAAATTTAACCGAAAATCAACTACTGTACTA
>Ga0247609_10000182_pt1 | contig 91296 bp, 117 predicted proteins | sample 172DNAGHGlowgp2_FD_193487 | JGI IMG/M metagenome (GOLD analysis project Ga0247609, IMG submission 193487) | Sheep rumen microbial communities from Palmerston North, Manawatu-Wanganui, New Zealand - 1728 DNA GHGlow gp2 | ecosystem: Host-associated > Mammals > Digestive system > Stomach > Rumen ...
TTTTGTAATTTTAATGATATGAAAATATTGGAAAACTTGTTAAACATATTGGTAAGAATTTTAAACATACCATTGATATTTCTTACCGTTATTGCACACTTGTTAATTTGTGTGTTGCTTTTGTTCATTGTAAGTCCTTTGGAATTTGCAATAGTCATGCCCGTTTACTATATAATTACCGGAAATTGGTACTATGAAGAATGGAACCACAGTTACCCTTATAGAAAATGGTTTCCGATTGCAAACAACATGGATTTTTATTTGGATAAAATTCCTTGTTTGACTTTAAACGAGTTTGATTTAAACAAGGTTAAAAAAGACACAAAAAACAACGTTGAATAAATTTTGGCTAACTAATTAAATTGTTGTTGCGCACTATGAAAAAGAACGAAAGAAATGGTGTTTTTGAAACAAATTCAAGTTCGGTGCATTCACTTGTTTGGGAAATGCCAAAAAAGATAAAACTATCCAAAAAATTGGATATAAAGGATGGTGTGCTAACAGTTCATTGCAACAACTTTAAGCAAGACACAATTGTAAAAGGACAAGTGCAAAAGTTTGAATACATTGTTACCAAAATATTTAGAATACATTGTTGGGAATACGAAACAAGCAAAGTTGTTTCCACCAACGATGACGAATGCCCTTGGGAACTAAAGGATGTGCTAAATGCGGTAAACATCTATTTTCCAGAAATAAAGGAAATAAGGGTTATGGATATACAAAATGCGGCTATGGATTACAACTATGCCGAACCCGACAAAATTGTAAACCTTTACAACGATACCGAAATCGCCCAATTTTTGTTTACCAACGAAATAATGGTCAAAATTTATATGGATTAAAAACAAAAAGCAATGCAACAATTTAGAGTGGTTATATTGGATGATTACGACAATGTTGTTGAAGTAAAAATGGAGTCTCCCGTTTTTGATGGCAATGACAAATTTGAAGGGAATTTTAGCAAAGCCCAATATGATGAATTGCTACAACTTAATGGCGAATACAACTTGGTTGATTACGATAACGTACCCCCAATGGAATTTCAAAGACGCCAAACCGATTCCAAAGGCAACTGGGGCGAGTGGAAATACCTCAGTGACCCAATAGTGGATTATTATAACTTGTAATTTGAACAACAAACAACAATGATAGCCAAACTTCCAACACCAAAGAAAATAAAGGAATACCTTGATAGGTATGTAATAGGACAAGAGTACGCAAAAAAGGTCTTATCGGTTGCCGTTTACAACCACTACAAGCGTGTGCTTGCCAACAGTGGTGTGGTAAACACCGAAACCTACAAGGATGTTTTTATTGAAAAAAGCAACATACTTTTGCTTGGGGGAACCGGTACAGGCAAAACCTACCTTGTAAAAACCATTGCCAACCTTTTAAGCGTCCCCTATTTTATAGCCGATGCCACAACGCTTACCGAAGCGGGATATGTTGGCGATGATGTGGAAAACATACTTACCGGTTTGTTGGTTAATTCCAACTTTGATGTTGATATTGCGCAAACGGGAATTATTTGCATAGATGAAATTGACAAAATAGCCAAAAAAAGCGAAAACGTTTCCATAACAAGGGATGTTAGCGGTGAGGGCGTCCAACAAAGTTTGCTTAAAATAGTGGAAGGCACAAACATAAACGTTGCCCCTACGTTTGGCAGAAAACACCCCAACCAAGAAACCATACAAATAGATACCACCAACATATTGTTTGTTGCTATGGGGGCGTTTTCGGGTATTGAACAAAAGATATCCGAAAGGTTGAACACCAATGCCATTGGGTTTAACAGGACAAACATCCACCTAAAAAATGATGACGATGATATACTTGATTACGCAAACCAACAAGACCTAAAATCGTTTGGAATTATACCCGAACTTATAGGAAGGTTTCCAGTAATTGCACACACCAACCCTTTAACAAAAGAAGATCTTGTTGAAATATTGGAAAAGCCTGAAAATTCAATTATAGCACAATACAAAAAGTTGCTTTTGTTGGATGGCAACAAACTTGAATTTGCAAAAGATGCATTGCTTTTAATGGCTAAAACAGCCTACAACACCAAAACGGGTGCAAGGGGCTTGCGCTCCATATTGGAAAAGGTTATGCTGGATGTTATGTATGACTTTGGAGGAAAGGAAAACGAAAAGATAAAGATTACAAAAAATTATGTGGATAAAAAATTAAGAAAGTTAAAAATTATTAATTGGTTATGAGAATTAGTCACGAATTAAAGAAACTTGAATTAAAACTATACAAGTTTTTAAACAAAAGCAACACGCTTCCGTTATCAAAAGAAGAGCGTTGCGCCTTAATAATAGTCGGCAAGTTGTTGTTAAACAAGGGAAATGAGTTACTTATGTATCCATCGTTAAACCGTTTTTACATAAAATCGGATAACAACGGCATTTTCGTTGTGGTTACTTCCAACCCAAACGAAATAACAATTATTAACCATGTTTATTGCTACAACGTTAAACTTGGCGAAAGGTCGTACAGCAGGATATACGATATGTTTATGGAAGAAGTAAAAAGAAGAAGGCTTGCTATGGAAAAAGAATACACCGATAACATTCAATATTCCCTTATGAATGTTGCAAGCAAATTAACCAAAATGCAACAAGAAAAGGAGCAACTATGAAAAAGGAACTAAACAAACTCGTTGGAATTTTAAGAAGAATACTTGGCATTGTTGTCGCAATTCCATTGTTTGCAACTTTGTTTGTTGCTACCATATTGTTGGTTTGCTTTTCCGTAATTGCATTGCCGTTTGAATGGATTATAACAGGGGATTCTAATTTCTTTTTTGCAATTATGGTTTTTATTGAAGATAACCTTTGGGGATACGGTATCAAAACATTTAATAAAATAATTGGGGAATAAAGGAGGCTTGTTATGCACAGATGGGGTGATGAATGGTTTAGAAAATATGGAAACGAATTTGATAAGGCAATCTATGACTTTGAACAAAGAATAAAAAAATGGGCAAAGTGCGGTGTTTGCGGCAAGGAAAAGTACGGCACTTACAGGGATGACTATTTTAGAATGTGGGATGGGAGTTTGTTAGTTCTTTTCTTTGGGTACAAGGCGTTTAGACACAGCAAACTTGAAAACTTTGTTTGGAAACTTGACCATTACCTTGTACCTGTAAAGAAAACCAAATTTGGTTGGTACAAGGTTGGCTTGGCTAACTTTAACAGAACAATTGGGTTGGTTAAACTCGTAAACAAGTGGCAGGCAAGGCAACTTAACAAAGCCGCCCAAATCACTTGCAGGGAACATCCTGATTTGGTGGATGAACTTTTAATGTGTGTTTGCTTTTACAAGTGTATTAAACCTTGCAAATGGGGAGATGTTGATGGAGAAACCATACATAAAAAATATTGGAAACCATTAAAAAAAGATAAAAATGAATAATGACATTACAAAACTTCGCCCCAATGGTGGCGGTGCAATAAACCTAACATCCAACGGTTACCTAAAACTAAACAAAGACAGCAAGGTACTTGTTGCCGTAAGATACTATGGAGAAGAAGTTGCTTTGGCAAAAAACAAATTTGGGGATGTTGTGGCGGGTGAATGCAAAACCGTACACGTGTTGCCAATGAACTTGGATGACTACAACCAAACAAAGGATGAGTACACACAAACACTTGAAGAAAGGTCATTGCTTAAAATGAAATACAAGGTTGTGGGAGAAGACAAACTTTTGGATAACTATGACCTTTGCTTGCTAAACCCCGACCACGCCAACTATGGGGAATGGTTTGAAAAACTTTCAAAAATTTCCAACCAAGTTGCGGCAATATTGCCTTTGGGCTTCATTATAGATAAAGTACCCAACACCAAAAACAGAAAGGATTGGTTTGAAAAACTTGTGAACGAAAACGGGGCAAGAGTGGAGGTTTTAACAGATACCGCCAATTACTTTACAAGGGAAATACGTGTAAAGGTTTGCTCGTTTTCACTGTCCAAACTTGAAAACAAGGGCATTGTGGTAAACGGCATACCTTTTGATACATTTTCAGATATTGCCATTGTGCCAAAGGAATTAGGTGGCATTATCAAGAAACTTAAAATAGATATCAAAGACAGTATATACGAACACAGGTACTATTCAACCGAAAACGCAACCGCAAAATACGGCATTGTGGAAACCAAAACAAGCGGGTTTATGGTAAAGGCTCCTGAAAAAATAACCGAAACAACCGAAGTGGAAATGGGTATGAGGTTGAGGTTGTTTAACGGGGAAACAACCAAATCGGATTACAAGAAAAATTGTGCCTTTGCAATATCCCAAAAGGATGACAAATACCCGCAAAGTACAAGACACTACATTTGGTTTAAAACAATGAAGGAAAGAGATAACTATGTTGAGTTTTTGCAAGGGGATTATGTTCGTGTTATATGTGCTTGCTACAACCTAAACGGACACAACTTGGAGGTTTACAAAAACATTAACAACTTTGACTTCACCAAAAAGGTTTACGATGAGGATGCGTTTAAACACTTTGGTTTGACGTACGAGGATATAAAGGCAATATATGCGGCTATACCCAACATATACGGTGTGGATAGAAACAGTGTTATAGACAATTTCGGAAAAAGGCAACCGGGTGAAACCTACAACAAGGACACCCTTTACAAAAGAAATTCAAACCTTTTCTAAACAAATACGCAAATTTTTTATTATATATAATGTAGAAAAGTTATTAAAATGATAGAAAGCGAATACATTAAAACAAAGGATGGCAAAACCTTTATAGATTATCTTGGCAAGCAAACCACCATTAACCCGGATGAGTTTGTTATGATGAGTGATGATTATTACAACGACCTAATTGAAAGGTACTACAAAAAGCCATCCATACAGGAAGTTTACGACCAATTTAGGGATATGTGTTCAAAGGGGATTTTGAACAAAAGCGTAATCAACCGTTACTACATTAGGGATTTGCAGGCAAAGGTTGTTATTTACCACAACAAATACTCCATTGAAGAAGCGTTAAAGTGCAAGGAACTTGTTTCCTACATAATGCGTTATGTTATTGGAAAGAAAAAGAACCTTAAGGTGTTTACAAGCGAAGACCCTTTGGTAAACTTTGAAACCGCTTTGCGTTTAAGTGCCATAGGTGTTGCATCCAAACCATCTGATTTTCCAGTAAAAAGCGTTGTTGAGGTTTTAAGAAAATACAATGTAAACAACAACTATTATGACTTTAGTTGCGGGTGGGGCGACAGGTTGTGCGGTTCCCTAATAAGCGGTGTAAACTACTTTGGAACCGACCCCAACTACTTGCTTATTGATAGGTTAAAGGAAATGTATTCGGATTATCAAAAGGCAAACTATGTACCCGATAGGGTGTTTCCAAAAGCGGAGTTTAATTGCCAAGGCAGTGAACATTTTATACCAAGATACGAAAACAAAATGGGTGTTGCGTTTAGCAGCCCTCCCTATTTTGATTTGGAAGATTACAAGGTTGGTGACCAAAGTTACAAGGAAGGCATGAACTATGAACAATGGAAAAACGGCTACTTTACCCAAACCATTGAAAACATATACAGGTACATTATAGAAGGCGGATACTTTATTATAAACGTTAAATCCTTTAACGGACACGATTTAAGAAAGGACGCAACCGAAATTGGCAAAGCGGTAGGTTTTAACCACCTAAAGGACGAACCCATTGTTGGAAGGGGAAGCAGAGTTACGGGTTCCAAAAAGAAAACCAATGAAAAAGATGGCTTTGACTTTTTTGCGGAAACAGCAAAGAAAACAGAAAACGTCAAAATAGATAGCATTGAATATATGATGGTGTTTAGAAAAGGAGAGAAAAAAGTTTTTGCAAACCAATTGTTTTAATTTCAACAAGTTATGATGAACAAAGAACAAATTATAGAAGACGCAAGAAAAATTTTGGATAACAGTTTTTCATTGGAAGGAAAAGTTCTTACCTTTGACAGTTCCCAAACAACACCATATTATGCACATTGCAAAGAACAAATTCGCAATGCCATGATACGTATGTTGGAATACGATTATCCCTTTTACCAGTTAATTTATTGTTGTTTAGGTAACAAAAACACATACGAGGCAAAAAACAAAAAAAGTATCCCAAACAAAGAAAACGATGAAAGTTGGAACAACTACTTTATTGTTGATTATTCATTAATAGTTAAAACAAGAGAGATTAGTTTTGATTATTTGTACAAGCGTATTGTTAATGATTGTAACAGCGGTGTGTTTTTATGGTTTAACGAATACAATTTATCCGAAATACAAATGGAGCAATTCGAAAACGATAACAAACGAAACACCAACAATGAAATAAGTTGGTGAACAACATACACATGAAATTACAAGGGACGTCTTTTGACGTCCCTTTATTGTTAAAATAAGAAACACAACTTTTACACATTTGTTGTTAATAACTTTTTTGAAAAGAGGTTGCATATATAAAATATTTTTGTATTTTTGCACCACAAACAAATGGCTAATGGATATGCAAAAACAGGTTATAAATAAGATAAGCAAAAATCCAAAAAGTATGGTTAAAGTATTAAGCACCTCCGAATTCATTAAAGAATCAAAAGCCGCCTATACTCTTGATGAAATTAAAAAGGATGTGGAGGAATTAAGAAACGCTTACACAAAAGCTGAAAAGCAAGCAATTGCTTCCAAGTACGGTATTACATCTAACAAAATTCAGGAAATTGAAAAAGGCATTTACCAAATTGCCAACAACCAACACAAGGACAAAAAGCCAAGCGAATACACCGATGAAGATTTTATGATTTGGTGGGGTTGCTTTGATGCACCAACATCCACTCAAGCACTTAAAAAAGCGTTGGAGGGCGAAAGCATTGATTGGGTCAAGTTTGTTTCCGAAAAAGCCAAAGAGTTAATCTTTAAGGGCAAGCGAGGTGACTATTGGGATAGAGCCCAAAGATCTTTTGAAAAATACACAACGGGTTTGATTAACGATGAAAACAATTCAAAGGATGAAACCTTAAAAAACCTTATTGCCAAACTTACAGAAGAAACCACCGATTTTCACGATAGGTATATTAATGATATAAGAAGATGGGCAAACTACCATTGTGATTTTCACAAGCAATTTAAGTCTTTTGATATTTGGGATTTTGCGAGTTACTTTGGAACAGAGGATAGGGAAACGGTTGCTTATGTTTACGAAAATCAAAGCAGACAAATGTATGGAAGATGGGCTGTTGAAAAGAAGTTCAAATGCGAATCAGGTTGGTTTTCCCCGTTTTCAAACGAGTACATATCAAAAAAGGCTCACGGTGTTGTGGAATACGGTAACGAAAAACTAAAGCCCAAAACGATAAAAGTTCCAAATAGAAACATGAGGGAATATTGGGGCAAAGATGAGAAAGATAGAACCCAATATTCGGATGTTCCATCACAAACTGCAAGAAAACTTTACAGGGAAACCTCAGACCTTGAACATAGGTGGCATTGGAACAAGGAAAAGTTTGTTAACTACCAAGTGGGTATGGCTGAAGCAAAATACAAAAGCGACATTGAAGCGGTTGCCTTCAAGGTTAGAAGAATGAAAATGGATGAAGCCAACATTTTCGTTCGCTTTGTGGAAGAAGATGCATTGCATTTGAATATTTTAATATCCGATGGCAAAAAGGATGTACACGCAAGAAGCATTTTTGCAGCAGAAAACTCGGTTCTGGTTACACCACATTATAGATTTATAATTACCTAATATATATGAGATTAAGAACAATAGATAACTTTTTGGACGTTGACCAAAAACTCTTTGCCCTATCTGTTATAGAAGATAGGGCAATTCCTTCTGTTATAGATGGGTTTAAGCCCGTGCAAAGGAAAATCATTTACATAGCCGATAAATTGTGGAAAAGCGGCAACGAGAAACCTATGAAGGTTTTCCAACTTGGGGGTCAAGTATCCAGCTTTGCCTTGTATGAACACGGTGATGCAAGCATGAACTCCGCCATAATATCAATGAACCAAATTTTCAAAAACAATTTGCCCTTGCTTGATGGTTATGGACAATATGGAAATTTAAGGGTTCCTTGTGCGGGGCAACCGAGATATGTTGGCACAAAACTTTCCAAAAACTTCAGGCTTGTTTACAAGGATTTTGAACTTTTGGAAAACAAAGTTGATGAAGGTTGCGTTATTGAACCCCCATACTTCCTTCCAATTATTCCAATGGTGCTTGTAAACGGCAGTAAGGGCATTGCGGTTGCCTACTCTTCCAATGTGCTAAACCGTGACCCCTTGGATGTTGTAAATGCTTGCATAGATTTTCTTAAAGGAAAAAAGACAAAAGAACTAAAACCCAATATAAACGGATTTAAAGGAGTTTGGAAGAGAGATGTACAAAACCCTAACAAGTGGTTGGAAAGCGGTATATACAAAGTAATAAACACCACAACGGTTAATGTAACCGAGTTACCACCTGATGTTACCTTTGAGGATTATGAAAAATATCTTGATAGCCTCGTTGATAAAAAGGTGTTGGTTGACTATGACAACAATAGTTCGTCCAATGTAAACTACATACTTAAATTTACAAGGCAAGAACTTAAGTCAAGATTGGATGGTGGGACTTTGGAAACATTGCTAAAAATACACAGCAGCGAAACCGAAAACATAACCACTTTGGATGAAAACGGACACCTTAAAATATTTGAAAAAGTGGAGGATATAATACCATACTTTTGCAAGTTTAGATTGGAGTGGTACGATAAAAGGAAAAAGTTTCTTATGGAAAACCTTGAAAAAGATATAGAAATGTTATCGGAAAAAGCAAGGTTTCTTAAAGCCATAATTACCAAAAAACTAAAAATAGCCAACACCCCAAAAAAGGAAGTTGTAGGGTGGTTGTACACAAACAAGTTCAAAAAGCAAAACAGCGGTTACGATTATCTTATAGGTATGCCAATTCACAACCTAACAAAAGAAAAGTATGAAGAGTTCTTAAAACTTTTGGAAAAAAAGAAATTGGAACTAAAAGAAATTAGCGAAAAGAAACCTATTGATATGTATTTGGAAGATTTAAGGGAACTAAAAAAGGAAATAACTAAATCTATATAAAGCAAAAACCGTATATAAATACGGTTTTTTTATTCTACAAAGGTTTGAACTTGTTTATTTCAAAAAACTTTCTTATTGTGTTCAATTCATACAATTGGTTTGGTCCAATGGGGTATTCAAGCAAATCTTTTCTTAACTTATCGTCCATATCTTTTACACGCTCATAACCATCAAGGTAATCGGTATCGGTATAAGCTGTTCGGTAAAGGTTAAACGAGAACACACGCATTGCCCTTATAAGTGCAAGCACAATAACATCTTCTGGTGCTCCTGTTATTTGCAAAAGAAAATCAAACAATTTATCAAAGTCCATATCATAAAGGTGGTACAATATCACAATCTTTATGGATATGAAAAACAAAATGTTTGGCTTTTGCTTTTTGGTTTTGTTAAGGCTGTTGTAAATGGCAAGTCCTTCATCAAATATGTTATCACCTTCCAAACCGTACAAAAACAAGTACAACCCTGTTTTTAGTGCATTTGCCTTTCTTGCGGTATGCACTTCTATTTCGTGGACTTCAAGAGATTGCAAATCAACTTCGCTAAAGTTGTTGTCCGCATTTATTCTAAATTCCCTGTATGGGCGAACACTCATTCTTGGTATCATATTCTTATCAATAACAACCTTCCAACCAAGTCCCTTTTCATCAATTATTTTTTGCAACCTTTTTCTGCTTTCTTCAGGTGTGTACACCCTTTTGTAATCGCCATCCTTTTCGGCAAGTTCCTTTATGTTTTGGTATTTGTATTTGGAAAGGTATTCCAAAGCCTTGTTGTAAAGTTTAACCGATGGCTTTTGTATGGTTTTTGGAAACACACTATCATCATGCATGTACTTGTTGAAAAATTCAATGTGTTCTATTGTTTCTTCAATTCTGTAAACATAAAACTTGGTAAGGTAGCAATCTATATCAACAAACTTTTCCTTTAGTTTGTCAAGTGTGTCTATCATTTCCTTGCACCACAAATCATCCAAAAACTTGTTATCCTCGTATTCAAGTTTTATTTTGTGGGGCTTGCCGATTTTCCTTCCATCAAGGTATTTTTTAATTTCGCTTTTGGTGTTTTTTACATTGGCAAAATGGACGTGTTCTCTTTCGTATTTGGTCAACACCTCGTGCAATTCCTTATCGTACTTTAATAACAATTCTTTGTCTTCATCGGACATTTTTAAATAGTCGTTTTCATAGTTTTCGTAAACAAAATCCTTAAAGGAAGTGATGTATTTCATACAGGATAATTTGTGTTTCTGTATTTATAGCAAAACAACCATATATGTTGGATATATCCCAAAAGTTATAAATACTCAAAAAAGAAACCTTATGAAAATTTATAATTCGGAGGAGTTTATCAACGAAATGTACCTAAAAATAGACGCAAGCAAGGACTTGTTTAAAGAGTGTGTTGAATCGCTTTGTATGTACGTCACCGGGTTTGCCTTTATTAAAAAGAAACTAAAATTGGAACCCGCCAACGATACCGATGTTGAAAATGGAAAAATAAACATCTTTGATTATTATGGAATAACATACGAAACTATAAATTCGGATAAAGGCGGTAAAGTTGTTGTAAGGTTTGATGATAATCATTCCATACACCTTTATCCAACAACCGAAAAAGAAGATGACAACAACACTTTAAAATTCCTAAATTATAACCAAAGACTGGATGTGTATGCTGTTGCATCCGGCAAAACCGAAAAGATTTGCAACTCGCTTGACCTTTATGATGTATTGGAACCCAACAGAAGAACCAATTGGGGAAAAAGTACAATGTTTGATGAAAGAAACAAACTAAACAAAAAGGTTAAGGAATATGTTTCAAGTTGGGGCTTGACCAAAAAGTACAACGAACTAAACAACAAACTTGAAAACGATTCTGTTGAAAGGCTTGAAAGGTTGGATAGGGAAAGCAAAGAAAGGGATATTGAAATTAAAAAGAGCCAAGAAAAGTACAGACAAAACCAAGAAAGGGTAAAAAATGGCATAGTGCTTGAATTTTACAAAGATGGCAACTTGTTTGCACCTATGGCTAATTATAATTCCAGTTTTTACGATTACACCAAGTCAAGTTTTGACTTGTATTCTTTAAAAAGAAAAGACAAAAACCAAGAAAAAAGTGAGTTGTCTTTATCTGTTTTGATGCGTCAACTGCTAAAAGAATATTGCGCAAACGAATTAAAAGAATGCCTAAACAACCCGGTAAAACCAGATAAAAACATTATAACCGATTTTATACAAACCTACAAAAAGTACAAGTACACCCCAAGAAAACTAAAAGAGGATAACTACAAATTGGTGGATTACTTTAAAAACTACAAAAAGGACATACCTTGCCAACATTGCGGCAAAAACAACATTGTAAACATAATGGTTATTGAAGCACCCGACAAAAACAAATACCTTGTTGGCAACGAATGTGTTTTTCATTTGGTAAAACTTTCTTGGGATGAGTTTGAAGAAAAATGGAACTTACCCTTTACGCAAGCAGCCAAAATGACCGACAAAATGAAAGAAGATAAAAAACGGGGATTTGTTAGCAATTGGTTTATAACAAAGGATAAGCACGGTGTTGAAAGGTTTGTGTATGTGGCAACCCCCGATGAATTGCTAAACAACGACTGGTTTACACAACCCATCGTGCAAAGGGCTTCCAACTACAAGTTTCTTAAAAGGGATTTTAGGGTGGTGGACTTTTCCGAAGGGTTTATGAAGAGGATGCTTCCAAGGGAGTATGTGGAATCCATACACACCAATGTTGATATTAAATACCTTATGAATTGTATTTACCCACAGGAGAGTTATACCAAGTTTTCCTTTGGCGGTGTTGAATACAATTTAAACGGAGAAATTTTTTATGATAAAGTCCCAAGCAAAAACAACAATATGAATGTTGGGGAGTTTTCAATAAGTGTAAAAGATGATGATGGTTTGCCCAACATTGAAATTAAGTTTAGGAACTACACCTACAAAATAAGATACAATGAATACAATGACGCACATTAAAAGGATAAAGGAATTTGACAAACCTGTTTTTGAGAAAAAAGGTCTTGATGAAGTGTTGCAATATTACGATGATGCAAAAAACTCATTGTGGAATTACGTCAGTGGATACACTGTTGGCGATATAAACAAGGATTTAAGAAAGGGCGTAATGTCAAAGCAACTTAAAGGCATTGTTGAAAGAATTGACTCCCTTATGCAATTGGATGAAGTAAAGGTGTACAGGACTGTTGATTGGGACTATATGAAAAACATCTACAACATAACCAAAGACAACATTAACGAAGAAATAGGAAAAGTGTTTACCGCTAAAGCATACACAAGCACCACAAGGGAATTTAAAAGCGTGTGGGGAAGCAGTTGGTCTGACAACGAACTTTGTATGGAAATAACATCAAAAGGAAAAATAGGTTGTGTTGACATAAATTCTGTTTTGCCATCAAAGGACATTGACTGTGCTGAACAGGAAGAAGTGTTGCTACAAAGAAACCTTAAGTTTACAATAGATGGTTATGCACTTATGTCCGATAAAGGAAAACTTGGAAAAGGTGATATTTATTTACTTAAAGTGACGGTGTTCGCCTAATCTATAAATTTAGTTGTATAAATATTAAAAATACAAAAATAGAAACTATGACACATATTAAAAGAATTGACGAAATGTTTAATAACAATGAATCATTCAATGAATTGAATGATTGTCAAATGATAGATACACCAAATGACGGCAAAATGTTTTTGCAGGTGAAAGTTGGTTGGGGATATAATGACATATATGAATTTCTTGTATGGGCAAATAATTATGAGGATGCTTTGCACAAAATTATGGTATTCTTTGAAAGGGAAAATGGAAAAAATATTAGACGGTTATCTGAAATTGCTCGTGATGCCGTGCAAGAATTGTGTGACATTGACGATGATAAAGCAGGAAGGGATTTTGAAACGGAAGAAGATTGGGATAAATACTACACTATCGCAACAGGTGATAAACAAGATTATTATTTATCATCTGAATTTACAACAATTAAAGAAGTGGATAACGACTATAAACAATATGTGTTGGATGGTGGACGTGATAAAAACAAGAATAATATCAAATTATAATTTACATTATGATTTATATATAGAAAAACAAGAAGTTTCTGATGATTTAAACGATGATTTTAAAAAACTTGGAAAAGGTGATATTTATTTACTTAAAGTGACGGTGTTCGCCTTATAAATTTAGTTGTATAAATATTAAAAATATAAAATAGAAATTATGACACACATAATGAGAATTAACGAGTTTTTTCTTTTTAAGAAAAAAGAAAACAAACCAAAAGAAAACGTAAAAGTTGAAAAAAGTGATATTGAAATTTTTCTTGAAAAAATTAAAAATTTAAAATCTTTAAAATATGAAGACGTTGTTAAAGAATTTAACAACACTTTTGATAAGGAATTTAACGAAAAAATGATTCAAGATTTTAAATATGCAAAATGGGTTTGCTATGGGTCTGAAATTGGTCAAACCGAAGATGATGTTGATGATATGCTGAGTCTAATTCCAATAAAACATTACAATGAAATAAAACTTAACAAAGAATATTTTGGAAATATGGCACGTTTTTATCGTTTTGACGCAAAGGGAGAGCATAATAATCTTGATATTTTAGTCATTCATGCTTGGGATTATCCAACAAAAAATTTAGGAGGAGAAGAAGAGGAAGAAGAATACACATATTGCTTGTATATTGCCATAAATTCAAAAAAGTCCAACGTGTAATTTAAAAATAAAATATTCTAAAATACAAAAACCATTATGACACACATTAAAAGAATTGTTGAAATGCTTTCCGACAATAGCCAAAATGTTTTATATGTTATTAAAAATGTAACATTAACAGTATATGAAAATAATTTTAGTACTGGTGAAGTAAATACTGAAAATAATAAATATACTGAATTTGACCCTGAAATGTCATCAAAATCTTTAATAGATCTTTTACAACAATTTGTTAAAAAATATTGTAATGGACATAAATTTAACATTAACGAATGGATGCATGACGGTTCAAACAGATTGGAACTTGAAATACCAAGTAAATTGACTAATGATGACTTTGATTTTATAGAGCCAACCAAACAAGATTGGGATGATTTTAAAAATGGAAAATGTAATTTTTCATCATTTCAATATGATTTATATATAGAAAAACAAGAAGTTTCTGATGATTTAAACGATGATTTTAAAAAACTTGGAATACAAGGATTCTAAAAATACACAAAAACCATTATGTTAAAACTAAAAGAATTTTTCACAAAATACTCAAAACTAATCACTTTTTTGGTAGCGTTTGTGTTGGTTTTGGCTTTGGCAATATCCACAACAGCCTACCATAAAAAATATAAAAAGGCAAAGGCGTTGTTGGAACAACCGGTGGAGGTGCAACACGATACCGTGTTTGCGGTTAGAAACATTGTTTATATTGACACCATTCACGTTGTTGATACAGTGTTTAACCTAATTGAAGTGAAAGGCGCACCTGATACAGTTTACATTGAGGTTGCCAAAAAGAAAGAATCTAAAAAGAAAAAATAAAATGCCCACAATAGAAGAAATAAACAATTACATTTATTCATTGCCCCATAGTGCAATAGGTTCAAGCAGATATTATGACAACAAGTCAATGGAAGCAAGAATATATGATGGAGTTGAACATTCGTGGAGTTACGAACAAGTTGTGGACATAATTAAACATTTTACCGAACAAAATTAAAGCCTTGCAAAAAGCAAGGCTTTTTTAATTAATTAACCAAACGTACTATATGTGTTGGTTCACCTGCTTGTGGTATATAAACATTAACCACATCATCAAAGTCTAATTGTTTTCCAATGTTTTCTATGTAAGATTGCAATTCATCTTTTCCACGCGAAACATTGTTGGACACATTTACATAATGAACGAGCAGTATTCGTTCTCCTAATATTGTTTTCATAATTTCATATTTTATATTTTTGCAAAAAGCAAGGCTTTTTTAATACATTCATATTCTTCTCCATCCAACTTAACAGGGGTTCCCCTGCCTATTGGCTTTATTATAACATCCCCCAATTTAAGGTGTGTTTCGTTTTCGGGCAAGGCAACAATCTTTGCCAGCCTTTGGTATTTGTCTGCGGGTATTATTATCCCGTTTTTTGTAACGGCATCTTCCCTATCAAGGTCTTTTACCATTACGTAATCATTTTGCATTTCTATGCCGTTAATGTTATTCTCCTTCATTGTTGTCATTGTTTGTGTGAGTGCATTCACTTTCTTTATCACAAGTATCTTCATCTTCATCGTAATCGCCAACACGAAATTCTTTCATTTCGTTCATTATTTCAAAGTTGGCAATTTCGGCACAACACTCTACAAATCCATCCAACTCCCTTTCTATTCCATTTCTTTTGTCATAGTGTTTATCAATATCATCAAAGTAGTCGGGTGTTTGCACTTGTTTTAAAAGAACAAGGTTTTTTATGGTGCTTAAAAGGATGTCATCATATTCAAAATCGCATTCATCTTTTGCGTAGTTCCATCCGTTAAAATACACTTCGCCATCTTCTTTGTATTTGTTTGCCACCCATTTTCTAACATCGGATTTAACCACGTTGTTTAGGTAGGATAAGGAAAACCTAATATGGTCGTAAACCTTTTTAAAGGTTTCCTTTTCATCCCAGTCACGCATACAATAGCAAAGCAATTCAACTTTTGTTTCGTTTTCGTATTCTTTTTCGTTTTTTAATATAAAAGATTTTTTTTCAAAATCTTCCATAAATTCTTTGGTTGGCTTAAATATCGCTGTGTAACTCATTTTCTTGTTCGTTTTGGGTTTCTACTATTTGGGTTTCATCTATTTCGTTTTTGGTTGCTTCAAGTTGTTCCCTTTTCATTCTTTCTTGAACCTCGGTAAGCATTATCTGCAAATCCCTTGCACTTCTTGTTTTGGCGGTAAGTGCTTCATCGGTATCCTCAACCGCTTCTATTGCATTATCCATCTCCACATCGCTTGTTATTTGCTTTAGTGTGTTTTCAATGCTGGATAGGTATTGGGATTTAATCTTCCACAATTCTATTTCGGTTTTTTGGAGGTTGCAAAGGCAATTAATAAGGTTTATGTTGGCACCGTTGCCGCTGTGACGCATATCGTTCATTATGAGCCTTATTGCCTCTTCGTTTATTTCAATTTGGTACAATATTTTGGTAAAGGTGTTTGTGTCGGCTTTTGCCCTAAATTGAACATAATCTATGTTGTTTATGTTTTTGGCATAAAGTTCCAACGCACTATCTATAAGGTCTTTTGCGGATTGCTTGGCGGCTTCGGTTCTTTCCATTTCCTCCCTTTCCGCCTCTTCCTTCATTCTTTGCAAATCTTCTTCGCTTATGGTGTTGTCAAAAACAAGGGTGTTGTCATCCACCAAGCCATCAACAATGCCACTGTTGAAGTCATCCAAAAAATCGCTTACCTTGTCAGCGTCTTCGTGACGCCTTTTTGCATCATCATCCATTGTGTTCTTCTATATCTGTTTTTTGGTTGTACATGCTAAAGTATATTCCATTTGTAAATTCATTGGTTGGGCATGTGTCAAAACATTTAATTGTGTTAAGTTCCCCAATTTTGTAAAAAGTTGATTTGTCATATTCGGACAATGCCACCGTTATATAATTTCCATTAACGGGAAGTATGTTGGTTACTCTTGCCATGTTTGTTCTAAATCTTATGCCATCAACCGTACACACATAAGCACCAACGGGTATCTCCAAATCAACAATGCAAGTGTATTCAACATCGTTGGGTGTAACCATAAAGTTGATTTCCCCTAAAAATAATTCATTATTTATGTTGTTTTTGTAGAAAAAATCATCAGCTTTTTTAAAACCGTTTATTAAATCAACATATTGTGATCCGGTTATGGGCAAACACTTTTTAAATCCTTTCATTGGTCTATCAAGGATAACACCGTACCTGTATTGTTGGTTTTTTGGAAGGGCAAATGCGTGTATATCCGAACAAACAATGTTTACATTGCCAAACTTGCAAGTTGACATATCTATTGAATTGCCAAAGGTGTTTTGCATTCTTAAACCCCTGAGGGTGCATTCCTTAAACACAACGTCCCTGCAATAAACATCTTCAAAGTTTGCCATAAGGTGTGTTGTCCTAAACACGCAATTATCAAAAACAACATTCTCTAATTCCATCTTTTTAAACAAGGCGTTGGTAAAGGTGCAATTCTTAAATGTGGCGTTTTTGATTTTGGTTTGGTAAAAGTTGGTTAGGGTAAACAAGCAATCGTTGTATTCCTTGCCGCTTATTGCATTGCCCTTAATTAAAAAGTTGGTTCCTTTTACAATTTCGTTATCGGTAACACAAACACCCACAACAGTTTCATCGGTTAGCCCGTTTTCTTCCAAAAGTTTTAGTTTGAACTTTAAGAATTCATCATCTTCCATGTTTGGTGTTTTGCCTGTACCGTTTTGAATATCTTCAAAGTTTATACAACAACCTTCGTTTACAGGTTCTTCTTCCATTGGGGGGTCGTTCTCAACCTTTTCGTTTTCGCTTTCCTTTTCCTTTAGGTTTTCTTCAATTTCCCTTATTTTGCTTTTGGTTTTTTTAACAACCAATGGCAAATATTCGCCATCGTTTTCTTGTTCGGGTTTATCGTGCAAAGAAGATTCGCCATCTACATCTTTGGTATCGCTTACACTATCCACAACACAATTAGCCAATTTTTCGGATAAGTCGTTTCCCTTGTAAACAACTTGTTCTGAAATATTTTGTTGGTTGGTTTCAACCGTTGTTTCTTCTGTTTCTTTTTCGGGTTGCTTTACCTTTTTGAACAAATTCATAACTATTCAATTTTTAATTTGTTGGATTTTTTGTCGTATGTAACAGATAAGGTTTCTTTTGAAATACCGTTTACTATCATATCGGTAACCTCATCAACAATTTCTTGTTGTATAATTCTAATAAGCGGACGTGCGCCCATGTGTTCCTTTTCGGATTTTTCCACAATGTACTTTTTAGCCGATGGCTTTACCACAACATTGTGACCAATTTTCTTTAATTCCTCTTGCACCTCCTTAAGTTCCTTGTCAAAAATTTTGTTTATGGTTTCCCTTTTTAGGTCGTTAAAGTAGCAAATGCTATCTAACCTGTTAATAAACTCCGGTGCAAAATCGTTTTTAATGGCTTTGTCAATAATGCTTTTAATGTTATCGGATTTCTTTGTATCCTCAATTTCCTTGCTTGGACTAAAACCTATTAGGTGGGAGTTGTTGGCTTCCTTTACACCTATGTTGCTCGTCATTATTATTATGCAGTTCATAGCGGATATCCTGTTACCGTTGGCATCCGTTATGTGTCCTTCATCCAAAAGTTGCAACAAAGTGTTAAACACAGATGGGTGGGCTTTTTCAATTTCATCAAACAATATAACGCTGTACGGGTTTTTCTTTATGGCGTTGCACAAGGCACCGCCTTCCCCGTAGCCAACATAACCGGGAGGAGCCCCAATTAGTTTGTTTACAGATATTTCATCAATGTATTCACTCATATCCAACCTAACCATTGCGTCATAGTTGCCAAACATATACTTGGTAACTTCCTTTGCCAACATTGTTTTTCCAACACCTGTCGGACCAACAAACATAAAGTTGCCAATGGTGTGGTTTTTCTTTCTAATGCCAAGCCTGTTTCTTGTTATGGTTTTGCAAAGTTTGGCAATGGTTTCATCTTGACCTATTACAATGTTGGAAAGTTTCTTTTGCATTGTGCGAAGTTTCTCCGTATCGCTTTCGGTTAGTTTGGCAACGGGAACCTTTGCCATATTGGATATCACTTCATAAATAACGTCATCGTTTATATCGGGTGTTAAAGAAACTTGCTTATCTATTGTAATGCTTTGGTTTATTTCATCGCATTGGGTTTCAAGTTCAATTAGTCTGCCGTAGTCGGGTGTTTCGCTTAACAAAATTTCATCAATTTCATCGTTAGCCTTTTTAAGTTTGCCAAGTTTTTCCTTTGTTTTTTTATCTATTCCGTAAAACTGGTTTATGTGGTGTGTTGCGATGTGTTCCAATGCGTTCATTGCCTTTTTTGGCATCTTGAACAAAGAGTCCTTAATGTACTTATCGCTTAACGCCACTATTTTTTCAACATCCTTTTTTTCTATTTTAACCCTGTACTTTTCATACAATTCGCTTGAATTAGACATAAGTATTTCTTCGGTTTGTTCAAGCGAAGGTTCCATCATTTTAATTTCGGTAAAGTACCTCATTAAAGGGTACTTTTGGTCAAGGTGCTTAAGGTCATCGCTTGAGCAACAAGCAATAATGGACAACCCTTTTTTAATGTAGGTTTCCAAATACAAGGATGTGGATGAATTGACGTGGTTATCAATAACAAATTGGTAAAGGTTGTCAATGTATGCAACAGCCTTTCCATTTTTTAGAATATCGTTAAAGGTGTTGCACAACCTATCTTCATAATCCGATAGGGTTTTAATTCCATTGGTTAGACGGCAAAGGTCAAGTTTGTAAAATTCAATACCGTAAAACTTGGAAGAACAATTCTTGGTTCTAATTAGGTTTTGTATGTGGCTAACAAGAGCTGTTTTTCCAACACCCCTTTGACCTGTTATAAGTGTTGAACCGTTTGCTTTTAGCAAACTATCAAAAACTTGGCATTCGTATTTTTCAAAACCTATGCAATTTTTAGAAGCAACCTTGCTTGTATAATAGTTCAAAAACATCCCATCTTCGGATTTTCCATTGACTTGTATAGTTTCCTTATTGTATAATTCAACAGGTTTCCCTTCTTGAAACATAGTTTAATCTTATTTAGGTTTACTATAATTAATATAATAAAAATTTGTGGAATTAGTTTTCTTCCTTGCTTTTTTCCCAAATGGTTTTAAGCATATCCAACTTGCTTTTTTTGTCGGTTTCATCATTGTTGGCTGATTCCTTTGTGGTATTTTGTTTTTCTTTGGTTTCCTCTGCCAACCTTAATTCATTCATTTTTCTTTTTTTTCTACAATTACAGCCCATTTTAGTTGTGTTTTTATATTTATAGCAATGGATTTTACAAAATTTACAAAACACCAATATAACAAAAAACAGACGGAAACCGGGTTTAACAGATTTAACAGAAAACAAATTTATTTCTCTTATATAATACACTTTGCCAAATGTTGATAACCAATAAGTTGTGAATATAGCCTGATTTTGCACTATGATTTTTGGTTTTTATAAATATAGTAACGATGTAATGTCGTTAAATAATATATAGTACAAATTATGATAGATTCAGAATTACTTCAATTGAAATCCGCAGGTACTTACAGATTTGAAATTGACAAATCCGTTATTACTTCTGGGATTGATCCATTGAACAACATTCGTATGTTTGTCGGCTTTAGCAAAATCGGTCCGTTTAACACCCCCGTTTTTGTTAGCAACACAAAACAATTTACGGAGTTGTTTGGCGGCATTGATAGGACACTTGAGAAAAGGGGTTCCTATTTCCACAGAAGTTGTCTTGCGGCACTTACGGTTGGACCAATTTATTGCCTTAACTTGTTAAGGTTAACCAACGATGACAAGGTTGATGTTATGGACTTTTCTGTTTCAGCAACCGGTACGGAACAAACCGTTGATTCAACAAACAATGATTACATGTACAGAGGAATGTACAACATTGACACTTTTTACACACCATCTGAAGAAAGTTTTTTGGATACCATTGGAAGAAGCAACAAATTTTGGGAATATGGTGATGATGCAGAAGCCGGTTTTAAAAAAACAACCAATAACCTGTTTTCTTTTACCAACATTGGCAAAACCCCGTTAAGTGTCGTTGTTACAAAAGCAAGTGATTACAATACGATGAACTACCAAGTTACTTGCCAAGAATGGTACGGTAAAGGAAATGTTCCAGAGTACTTGAACGAAAACTCCCTTATTTCCGACTTTATGGTGGATGTTTACATTATTAGCGGAAATTGGGGCGGTGATTACGAAACCGATGCAAGCGAACCATACAAAAGGTTTGCAAGTGATGTAAAGTTTTCAAAATACTTTGACAAATCCAACGGACTTATTAGAAGGAAGAAACCAAGCGACACCACGGATACTTTGTTTAACCAATTTCTTAACGAGCCCGATGTGAACCTTATTGGCAAATACACGGGTTCCTTGATACCCGGCTTTATTGATAAAAAAGGCAACAACATTTACATTGAGTACCTTATTAACAACAACACCGACACAAGCGGTATTATGTGCGCCGTTAACGAAGAAGTGTTTACCGGTGAAGTAATGATTGATGGCAACCGTCAGGGTATTGATATGATTGGACACAGTATTTACAATGTGGTGAACGAAGAAGGTTTGGATACTTTAAGGTTCCTCTCTTACAACGGTTCAATTAGCGGTGATGTTACAGTTAATACAGGAGACCAAGTAACTGTTTCAAAAATTAGTGAAAACGATACTTACTATCAAATAACGGGTCCTGAACTTGTTGGTTTTATTGATGTGGCTGATACACAAACAAGTTCAACGCCGTCTGATGGATGCTTAAAAATTGTGGATTATAAGAAAACACACACAAGAAAGGGAACCGTTGATATTTACGGTTATTATTACAAGGAAGATGAAAATGGTAACTATGTTGACCCCGATTTTGATGGAGACGCCACCACATACATTGAATGGATGAACAAGGTGTACAAAGATTACACCACAGGAAAAATGACCTATGTTAAGATAGATGACATGGTTTACCCCGTTACCGGTGTAAAACGCTATGAATTAACTTCTGCAAACGACCCCAATAACGGTAACCCGACATACTACAAGTACGATTATGAGGCAGGCGTGGAAGGAAAAACCGGTTCGTTTTCAACAGATGTTAACAATGCTTACGGTGCCTATGCAACATCTTTAATTTCCCATCCAATAATAAAGTACAAAATAACGGTATCTTATAATGTAAACAGTGGTTATCCTTTTGCCGAAAACACAGAAGAACCTGTAATTGCGGGTTATTATGAATCCAAAGAATTTTCAAAGTATGCAGAATATGATGAAAATGGACACGGTGTAGTGTTTTTGGAAGGTACAAGTGTGTACAAAAACAAGGGAAGTTTGGGAACAAACGACCAAATAGTAACCGCAAGCAGTACAACAGAAACTTGGGACGATGCAATTAAAGTTGATATTCAATGGGTTAAGCCAACAGAATCTCAAAAGATAAAACAAATTGGAGATGATGTAATTGCTCATCCCGATTATTATGTTGGATATCTTACCGGTATGTTTTATGATGCAGATGGCGAACCCGCAACGGTTACCCTTGATGGAAGCACCTATTGCTTCGGCAGCAACCACGAACTTTTGGTTAAAGATGAAAACACATACTATGCGGCCGATGAAAAGATTAACATAATTAGACAAACAGGAAGCCTTGAAAACACGGTTACCGTTTTGGACACTCAAGATTATCCAGAAATTCAAGAAAACCAATTTGTTATTGAAATTTCTGATGATGAACAATACAAAAACATTGTTGTTGGAAACTATGTTCTTGGCAAGAACAAAGATAGACTATCAAGAATTATTAAAATAACAAAGGTTGAATTAAACGGTGTAAATTACAGGCTTGTTACTTGCCAAGAAGAAATTTTTAAGGATGCCGTTGTTAAGGATGAAGAAACCGTGTACACTGTTGAAATTTTCACAAAACTTACTGATTGGTTTAAATACTACAATGTGTTTGGACTTAACGGTTTTGAATTGAAAGAATACCACATTCCTAATGGAAGTAACGAAAGACAACACCAAATTCTTGACTTGCTTGAGGAAGAGAACGAAGAAACCAACTTGTTTAAATCACTTATTGATAGGGAATTGATTCAATTTAGGTATCTTGTTGACACCTTTGGCTATGGTATTGAACCTATGTGCAAGGCACAATACACCAAACTTTGCAAGAAAAGAAAATCAGCATTTGCAATTATTAATATGCCTTCTTGCAATGACTTTAAGAACAGTGAAGACCCAAGTTTTGTTGACGCCAACTACTCTGTAAGTGCCGAATACATTGCAAAGGGAGCAAATCCTGATTCCAACCCATCATTCTTGTTTACACTTCCCGATGAAGTAAACGGTGCAAGTTGGGGTGCTTACTACTATCCTTATTTGAAAGTGTACAGCAACTACTCAACCATTTTGGTGCCGCCAGCCGCTTACGTTTCCAACAACTACATTGAGAAATATTCAACCGGCACACCTTGGGCTGCTGTTGCAGGTGAAAGAAGAGGTGTTATTACTGGCAACAATGTGATTGGTGTTGAAAGCACTTTGGTTAGGGACAGCAGGGATTGGCTTGAACCAATGGGTGTTAACGCAATTATCTACAGAAACGGTATTGGTTGCGAAATTTATGCAAACAAAACCGCCAAACAAAAACCTCAAAGTGCATTGAGCTCCATCAACTGCAGGGAAGCCTGCATTTACATCCAAGATGGTGTGGAGAAGATTCTTGAAAACTACTTGTTTGAAATTAACGATGCACAAACAAGGTTGGAGATTAAGACTTTGGTAGATAACTTCCTTGATGTTGTGAAATCCATGAGAGGTGTTTATGCCTACAAAACCATTATGGATACAAGCAACAATGATGCCGAAACAATAGACCGCAATATGGGTGTTATTGACATCTATATTGAACCTGTTAGAGCAATGGAAATTCTTGTACAAAGACTTACCATTTTGCGCACGGGCTCAATTGAAAGTGGAACTTTTGAATAGGCGACTTATTGATATACAAATAGTTAAGGCGGTTTTACAAAAGCCGCCTTTTTTATTATATTATTTTCATAAATACTATATGATGTCAAAGGAAGAAATAACAGAATTGGTAAAATCTTGCAAGAATGGAATGTACACAAGGGAAACCGTTTTTAAAAACAAATTTCCCGAAGATTATGAATGTATTTTAAAAATGGAATTTCCTAATTATTTTACATTTTCACAAAAGTTATATCATTATTTAAACAATGACATTGAATTAAAACTTGGTTTATGCAATTGTGGGAATCGTTGTGCTTTTGTTAACTTTAATATAGGGTACAAGTATCATTGCAGTAATTCCTGTAGTAAAAAAGACAAAAACACAACCAAAAAAATGAAAGAAACCCTTTATAAAAAATATGGTAATGAAAATTATAACAACAGGGAATTGTTTAAAAAAACCAGTCAAGAAAGATACGGTGTTAGCAGTCCAACACAAACAGATGAAATAAAGGAAAAAATAAAGAAAACTAACATTAAAAAATATGGTGTAAGCAATCCAATGAAATTGGAAAAATTTCAAAAAAAAGCAAAACAAACAAATTTGAAAAGGTATGGTGTTGAACACCCGCAAACCTTAAATGAAATAAAAGAAAAGGTTAAACAAACAAATTTGAAAAGGTATGGTGTTGAACACCCGCAAACCTTAAATGAAATAAAAGAAAAGGTTAAACAAACAAATTTGAAAAGGTATGGTGTTGAACACCCGTTACAAAGCAAGGAAGTTAAAAATAGGCTAAATGAATTTTTTGTTAAAAAGTATGGGGTAAAAACACCTTTTATGTTAAATTGTGTAAAGAAAAAAATAAAAGAAACAAATATAAAAAAATACGGTGTTAAAAACCCATATCAGGCGTATGAAATAAAGAAAAAAATAAAAGAAACAAATATAAAAAAATACGGTGTTGATAATCCAATGATGTCCAACACAATTAAAGAAAAAGCCAAACAAACAAATTTTAAAAAACTTGGTGTTGAGTATCCATCACAATCGGAGGAAGTAAAAGAAAAAATACGTAAAACCAATTTAAAGAAATATGGTGTTAAGTGCGCATCCCAATTAGAAGAAATAAAAGAAAAGGCAAGAAAAACCAACAAAGAAAAATACGGTGTGGATTGGTGTTGCTTAAGAAAAGAATCAATAAATTACATTAAAAACAGTAAAACAAACATTTTATTTGGCAATAAATTAAAGGAAAACAACATAGCATTTGAAACAGAATTTTCTTTAACCAAATATTCCTATGATTTTAAAATTGGAAGCATTCTTGTTGAAATAAACCCGACAATAACGCATAATTCATATTTAAACGTTTTTGGCGGTGAACCACATAAAAGTGATTACCATTTAAACAAAACAAATACGGCAAAAGAAAACGGTTTTCATTGCATACATGTTTGGGATTGGGATGATGAAAATAAAATAGTTAATTTGCTAAAACCAAAGAAAACTTTATATTCAAGAAACCTTGAAATAAAAGATGTTGATATATTTACCGCAAACAATTTTCTAAACCGTTACCATTTGCAAAGCACTTGTAAAGGTCAAACAGTTTGTCTTGGTTTGTTTTTAAATAATGAACTTGTTCAACTTATGACTTTTGGAAAACCAAGATACAACAAGAACTATGAATGGGAGTTGTTAAGGCTATGCAGCCATTCTGACTATATGGTGGTTGGAGGTTCCGAAAGGTTGTTTAGCCATTTTGTAAAAAGCCATAGCCCGAAAAGCATTGTGTCCTATTGTGATTTATCAAAATTTGGTGGATATGTTTATGCTAAACTTGGTTTTTTAAAAAAAGCAATTTCCAAACCATCAAAGCACTGGTACAACAAAGGAAAACATATAACGGATAACTTGTTAAGACAACGTGGTTTTGACCAGTTGTTTGGAACAAACTACGGAAAAGGAACAAGCAATGAAGAACTAATGTTGAAACACGGGTTTTTGCCGGTTTATGATTGTGGACAAGCAACGTATGTATGGTTGCAAGATTAAAAACACCATATATATCCACAATATATGCCAATGTTTTTATAAATACTTAAAACATTTTTCCAAATGGTAAACGGACAAAAAACTAATGAAAACGGTGATGCGTTGCTTGTGAGCGTAAACACCCCCTACAAAAATGTAATAGAGGTAACTGGATATGAGGCATCCGTAAAAGGGGAAACAAAGGAACTTTACTACAAAAAGGAATTTAGGTGGTCAACAGATGGCATACTTTACGGTGATTGGAGGGAACTTACAAGTGAAAACTTGCAATCCCTTTTGCTTGATAGCAGCAAGGATTTTTACCCGCAATACAAATTTACCCAAGTTGGCGATGGCGAACTTGAATTTGTAAGCATAGGTTTGGAAGTAACTGCGGTTGATGGAACCATAAACAACATACCCCTTTGCGGTGTTAACGATAACTCGGCTTGCTGCGGACAACAAAACCTTGTGTTTGAATGTTGCGGTGACAACTTTAACCCATACGCAATAGGCAACAGTGCATCCGTTTACTCACAACTTTGCCAAGTGGTTTCCAATATGTTTGGCTTTTGCGTCAGGTACTTTAAAACAAAGGCTGACCAAAGGTCAAAGGATGTTGTTTTGCACGAATACAGTTTGGAAAATGTTATAGCACAAGGAACCGTTAAAATACTTGTTCCAGACAACCAATTGCCATCAAGGGAAATTAACTTTAACCCCCTTATGATGGATTACCCCACCTTGTTTGAAGTGCAAATAGTAAAAAGCGAATTTAGGTCCGCCTTTGGCGAAAACTCACGTCCCGAAGTACACGATTACTTGTATTTTGAAACCTATATGAACAAAGTGTACGAGGTAAATGCGGTAAGCGAAACCGATGACTATTTGTACACCGGTGCGTATTGGAGGGTTTCCCTTGTTCAATACCAACAAAGAAGTGCCGTTAAGTTTGACACCGAAGAACTTGATGTTGATACTCACACGCTTTTGTTTGACAATGATAAGTTTAACATAGAAGCCACCAATCAAGAAAAGGATGTTAGAAAACCCGAACAATACAACACACTTGGCAAACTTGCCAATGGCAACGATTACGTAAGAAGGGTTTTGGACAAAAAACTTGTTATAGAAAGCAAACCAGTTTACAACAATTGGACGCTAATTTCCAAAAACCACTACGCACTTGGTTCCATAAAGCCCGGTAACCTTGCCGTTCAATACAGGTACAACAAAGGCTGGGGTGGGGGAGATGAAAGAATGCTTACGTTTTGGTTTAGACCAGAATACGACACACCGTTAAAATCTTTTGTTAAGGTGGAGGAATTGTTTAATTATGAAGGCAAACTTGGTGTTAGGGTTCCAAACACAGTGAATTTTAAGGAGGGCAATTATGTTGAAATAACCCATACCGAATATGATAAATTGCAAAGGGTTGAACTTGTGGATAAAGAAAACCTTTTTGTTGTTCTTGATACCGAATATGAAGGAAATGCATCAAACACAGGAGGGGTTGTTTCAAAGATACAAACATTTTCCAACAACAAGTTTATGTGTTGCGGTGAAAACTTTTGCCTTGTGCAAACACCAAGAAACCTTGTTGTTGAAATAAACGGTGGCTTTATTGGGTTTGATATAAGCAAAGAATGCAATGTGTTTAAAAAAGGTATATGGTATGGCATTGTGTTGGCGGTTAAGCCAAGCGAAAACACCATAGCGTTGTGGGTGTACGAATTGGGCGATGGCACAATGAAAAACAGGGAGATGGATACCAAGTTTGAATGTTCCTATTACAAGGCATACACAATAGATTACGATTTGACGCTTGCTGATGGTTGGTGGGGTTTGTATGCTTGCGAAATGGACATTACCAACATTAGGTTGTGGAACGAATTGTGTGAAGAGGAATTGCACAACCTAATCCTATCCCAATACGTTGTTAGGGATAGCCACTTGTGCGAATTGGTTGACAACGCACAACCGGAACTAATGCTTGACGGTGTTACTAACCCAAGATAATTTAGGGATTTATAAATACTAAAACAATTTTGAAAATATAATTTCCAGATATGATTTTAAATTATGACCAATTTGAAAATATGCTAATGGAAAAACTTATTACCTTTAACGGAAAGGTTTATCCAAAATACAACAACGTTGTTGTTATGTGCGGTGGCGGTGGCAGCGGCAAGGGTTTTGTTGTTAGCAATGTCCTTGGAATAGATGCCAAATCCCTAAATGTTGATGATTTAAAGGAAACACTTATAAAATTTAAGGATGACAACCCGTTATCACAAAAGTTCAAAAGCAAATACGGAAAATATCTTTCCGAGGTTGATTTAAGCAACGGTAAAGAATGCTCTTGGCTTCATGAATTTGTTGAAGCAAACGGTTTTGCAAAAAAGATGTACAACAAATTGTTTAGAAGCGAATACCACAAAAAAGATAAAACCAACCTTTTGTTTGATGTTACCCTTAAGAACTATCCTAAATTGGAAGACATTTCGGGTTTGTGCCTTATTGGTGGATACAAACCTGAAAACACACACATGGTTTGGGTTTTAAATGATTTTGAAAACTCAAGAAAAGCAAACCAACACAGGGATAGAAGGGTTCCCGAAGATATTTTAAGAAAAACCCACAGTGGTTGTGCGGACACCGTAAAAAACATTCTTGACAAAACCGATTCTTTGGGATATATTGATGGCGATGTTTGGATTTATTTTGGAAGCACTTTTACGGGGGATGCAAAATTGGTAAACTCCCCGAACGGTGGCAAATACCTTGAAGATTTTTGTGTGGTAAAAGTAAAAGATGCAGGCAAACCTTTAAAGGATTATGAAGAACTAATGAATATAAAGGTTAAACTTTATGACAAGGACCACAAGGTTGTTGGTGAAACCACTTTAAGGGATAAAATTAACAAGTACATTCCCATTGAAAGTGAAAGATTTTAATTATATATATTTTAAACATGACAAAGATATTAAAAGCAGAAGAATTTATTAACGAACAAGTTGTTAACGAAATGGGAATGCGTGTAAGAAATGCAAACATTCAACAAAGAATGTCTGACCAATTAAAAAAGTACAATCTGGTTTATGATGAAACAACCGGTTTGTACAATTGTGACGGTGATGTTAAAGTTGGCAAAGATTTGGTCTCACCCGATGGCAAACTTGGTGTAAAGTTTGGTGTGGTTAAAGGACATTTTGATTGCAGTGATATAAATTTAACATCACTTGAAGGCGCACCGCAAGAAGTTGGTGGTTATTTTGATTGTAACTTTAATGATTTAATCTCACTTGAAGGCGCACCGCAAAAGGTTGGTGGAAATTTTGAGTGTAGTGACAACTTGTTAACTTCACTTGCAGGCGCACCGCAAGAAGTTGGTGGTTATTTTGATTGTAGCACTAATGATTTAACATCACTTGAAGGAGCACCGCAAAAGGTTGGTGGATATTTTAATTGTAGTGTAAACCAACTAACTTCCCTTGAAGGAGTACCACAAGAAGTTGGTAGAGATTTTTATTGTGGTAAAAACCAATTAACATCACTTAAAGGAGCACCGCAAAAGGTTGGTGGAGATTTTTATTGTGGTGAAAATGATTTAATTTTTGATGAAACACATTTTTATGGATGCTTGCCCGATGTTATAGGCGGCAAACTTGATGCGGGACCAGATTGTGACTATGAATTGGCAAAGGATTATTACAACCCAAGATAATATACAAAAAGATATGACACATATTAAAAAAGTAAACGAAATGATTGATAACAAATATTTGGATGATGTTATTAGAATGAGATTGCCCTTTGGGTTTTCAAAAAACGATAAGGGAAACTTAACAAAAATAGCAATGCTTTTGGACGCCCTTTCAACAAAATGGAGTAACTTTGTGGAAGATAATGAAGAAATGATTGATAGCGATACCGATGCCATCGTTAGACAATTATCTTTGGTTGCCAAAAAACTTAACGGTGAATGGGATGAACAAATATGTTTTTAAAACAATTGTTTGGTAAATTTTTTGGTAATGATAAAAACTTTTGAAGAGTGGCTTTCGTATAATTATCCGAATGATATTATTGAAAAAAACGCAATTCACAGAAAATATGTGGATTGCGTTTTTGGAAAAAATGGAATTCCTTGGAAAAACAACAAAAATTGGGAAATTTTGCAAAATAAGGTTTACGAAACTTTGCTAAAGTCTTATGACAAAAACAAACTAAAACAAAAAATAAGTGATTTTTTTGGTGAAGAAATTTTCCAATATGATCCAGATGAAGAAGTTTCTACAAAAATGCTTGTTGTGAAATATAAACGAAACTATGATTTTGTAAAAACTGAAAAATTTAAAAGTCTTTTAAACCTTTTTAATTACAATATAACTTTTATAGATCCATCGGATAGGCTCGTTTATCTTGAACCAAATGTTCCAGATGAAATGACAAGGTATGTGTATGAAACTTGCAACGGTGTAGTTTGGCACATAACAAAAAACAACTCAACATTTGATAATATTTTAAAATACGGTTTAAAGCCAAAAACGGCATCTTACAGAAATTATTTAGAAAGAGTGTTTTTTGTTGTTGGAAGCAACAAGGATGAAGTTTTTAAAAACCTTAAAAAAACAAAAGATATGTTTTTTGGTTCAAGTGAACACACATCCCTTGTTTTGCTAAAAGTTGATTTGAAGCAATTTGATAAAAAACTTCGTTTTTTTATGGACCCGACAATAAAAGGAATGCGTGCAATATGGACATCCGAATACATTCCTCCTTTTTGCATAAACAAAATAAGATGGGATATGCTTAAAGATGAATTAAATTGCTTGTGGTAATACTTTATGTAATAGACAAACAAAAAAGCACCAAGTTTTTCTTGATGCTTTTTTAATTTGGTTGGTTGTTAGATGTACAACTTAATTTTTCGTTTGTCCGTGTCAATGTTAGAAATTTTAACTTTGACCTTATCGCCAACACTTAAGTTGTTGTTGCCCTTTCCCAAGGTTCCAATAACATTGTATTTAAGTTGCACAATAATGTTGTAGGTGGTAATTCCTATAACAACACCATCCATGGGTGTTTTTGTTTTAAATTCCTTGGTTATTTTTTCATCCCATAACTTTCTTGTAAAATAGGTTTGCGTAAGGGTAAGCAAACCATCGCATTCGTAATCAATGTAGAATTCAACTTCGGTTTGTTCAATTTCAATTTGGTTGCTCTTAAACAATTCCTTTGTGGCGTCATCCATATCCGCAAAACTTAACTTGCCCGTAAGACATTCGTTAAAGGTAACAAGAAGGTAATCGTGCTTTTTAAGGGTAACAACACCTTTGAACAAATTGTCTTTTTCATCCCTCATAATGTTTTCAATCATAAGGGGCTTAATTGCTTCAAGGAACTTGACGTGAGAAACCACAATTTTGTCCCTTGATTGGCTGTACGAAATTGGAATAACCATCATTGTACTTCCCAAGATGCTTTCGTAATCCTTAAGTTTGTAAAGGGAGGCTGTGCTACCGGGCATAAAGCATTCAATGCCTTGTATATCCACCATATATCCCTCGTTGACACATTTCTTAATGGTTGCGGGGTAAGCACTGCCCTTGTTGTTGGACATTGCGTTGCCAATAAGTTCGTTTTTAATGGCAAGTTTCATTGAGTTGCCAATGCTAATGGTAATGCCGTTTAGTTTGTTTATGGCAACAGGCATCTTGTAATTGACGCCTTCATCAAACATTTTGGAAACTTCTTCGGATTCACCGCTTACCGGTATCTTGTAATCATACTTTTTGTTTATGTTGATGCTGTATGTATCGTTTTCCTTTTTGATAACAGCATCGTTTACAAGTTGGTTCTTGGAAGCGTTTTCAAAATCAACAATTCCGCTTACTTCTTCTTCACCCAAAAATGCCCTGTACTTGTTAAGGCATTCTATTACATAGGGTTCTTTGCAAAGGATTTTTTCACCGTTGTTGCACGGGACGTTAATGATTGTTTCGGTTAAGGACTCTGGGTCCAAAATTTTTACTTTTTGAATGTTCATTTAATCGTATTTTTGGTTAAACAATCAGGTTAATTCAAAAAAACATTTTATTTATTTATAACAGTTGGATTTTCGCATTTATAAATATTAAAACAATATATTACAAACATGACAAAGATATTAAAATCGGAAGAATTTATTAACGAACAAATGGCAAATGTTCCAGATGAATATCGTTACAACATTGGTGATGATTTAAGGGAACAAATTTATGATATTTCAAAATGGTTTGATGAATATATGCCGGAAACAAGAGATACATTAAAACATCTTATTATTGTTACAGGAAAAGATTCATCAAAAATGTTTAAAAAAACAATGTCATTAAGTGATAACGATGATGGAACCGAGTACAGGTCTTATGATGGAAATAAGGCAACTTTGGAAGAACTTGTAAATTATATGACAATAAGCAATGCTGACGATACCGAACCGTATATAGGTGGTCTTCGTGTTTTTTACAATACACGTGGATTGTTTGATACAGATGAAAAAATTAATTTTTGGAAATCGTTTTTAAGCCTAACGGGTAAGCAAGATGGTGTTGTTAAACTTGATGAAAATTCACCGTACAACGGAATGCCTATTAAGGATTGTGTTGTTGTTATATGTGTTGATTCATTTAGGGATTTGGGAAGCAATAGGGCGTCTTTGGCACCGTTTAAGAACAACATGTACAGAATATACAATAACAAATAATTTAAATACGTAGTTTCGCAAAGGCGGTGTTTGTTGCACCGCCTTTTTTGTTAATAACTTTGTTAATAACTTTTTTGAACTTTGTGGTTGCGTGTAAGAAACTTTTTATATTTTTGCGGTGTAATTTTTAATCCCAATTTTTAGTTTTAGCCATAGCACATAAATATGTGCCAATAAAGTTGTTTTTTGCAAAACCAAATTAAAAATTGAGATGATAAACAAGGATTACCTTACCCAATGGCTTGGTGAAAACGCCACCAAGAAACACCAAAGGCTTCTTTTTGAAAACAATATGGTGTACGCCACCAACACCAATGTTCTTTTTATTATAAGGGACACCTATGATAAAAGTTTGGAAGGTTGTGTTGTTGGCTTGGATGGAACCGCATACAAAGATGAAAAGTTTCCCGATTACGAAAAGCTGTTTAGGATAATTAAGCACGACCAATACAAAAAGGTTGGTGTTGATTATGACCTAATGAAAAAACTTTTGGAAAAACCCGGTGAGTTTGCCTATGTGAAAATTGGCAACATTGATTACGAATTTAAGAAAAGCACTGTTTTTAGGTGCATTGTTGATTTTATGGAACACACCGGTAGCCATACCATTTATGTTTCCGAAGATAACCGTATGGTTTACATTGAACATCTTGGAGAGTACGGTTTTTTTATGCCTTTTCAATTCTTTAATGTAAACGAAAAATTTGAATACGAAACATTGGATTTAAAATACGAACAACATAAACTTTTTTAAATATGAATCTTATAGGAAAATACCAAAATGGAAATTGTGATGTCAGCATTTATTCGGATGGAACCAAAATAAGGTACACCGATGATGACGACTTTGCACCCGAATTTGCGGAATGCTGCGATGTTAAAATAACCGACAAGTGTTCGCAGGGTTGCAAGTGGTGTTACGAGGGTTGCAAGAAAACCGGCAAGCACGCAGATTTGCTTGGCGATGCCAACATAAACTTTGTAAACTCGTTGCACCCCTACACCGAAATTGCAATTAACGGCAACGATTTGGACCATCCCCAATTGGAGGGTTTTTTAAACCTTCTTAAAGTAAAGCAAGTTATTGTAAACATAACTGTAAACCAAAACCAATTTTTGAAAAACTTTGACAAACTTAAGGCTTGGCAAGAAAACCTCCTTGTTAGGGGCATTGGCGTCAGCCTTTTGGAAGCAAACAACGAACTTGTTGAAAAAATGAAACAATTGGACAACGTTGTTTTGCACACCATAAACGGTATCCTATCAAAAGAGGATATTGATATGCTTAAGGGCAAAGATTTGAAAATACTCATACTTGGTTACAAAAACCTTAAACGTGGTGCGAAATACCTTGAAGAAAACCCCGATAAGGTTAAGGTTAACCAAATGTACCTCAAAACAGCATTGCCTTCCCTGTTGGGTGATTTCAATGTTATAAGTTTTGACAACCTATCCCTTGAACAACTTGAAGTGAAAAGGTTGGTTTCCGATGAAGAATGGGATGCTATGTATATGGGGGATGATGGACAATTCACCTTTTATGTGGATTTGGTCAAGGGGGAGTACGCAAAAAGTTCGCTTGAGAAAAAACGATACAAAATAGATGGCAAAACTTGTGATGAAATGTTCAAACACATAAGAACATTGGCAACCAAAAAGCAAAAAGCCAAAAAGTAAACATATTGTTGAACACAAACTCAGGAAAATGATAAAAAAAGAAACCTTTGTTTCCATTATGGAAACATTGAAAATGGAAATGAAAAACGCACACGCAATATCCGATGAGATAAACGATGTGTTTATAAGAAACGGCAGACCGTACAACGAAAAAATGGACATTAGCGATAGGGTGTTTTCCTATGAACTTTACGAAAACATTTTGGAGTCTTTACAAAATGAATTTGGTGAGTTTGGGGAACTCTTGCTTCACTTTGTGTTTGAATGCAATTGGGGTGAAACACCGTTAAACGAAGATGGAACAGTGACAACAACAGGGGAATTGTATGACTACCTTAAAAGAAAAATGTGCACGCACCTTATTAAAAGAAAAGTGCAACAAAACACAGACAAGTTGTTGCCCGATAACGATTACTACTTATCCCAGATTTTGTATGAAAAGTACAAAAACAACAAAAACGAAAAAAGCGGATACTATCTTGTTTTAATGGATTGCGGGCAATACAAGCGTGGACGTGTTTACAAAAACCTGTGCTTTATGTCCAACATACACCCATCGTTTTACGAGGAACTGACTTGGGGTGAGTTTTACAAATATTGCGGATGTTTTGATTATGAAACCTACCACAAAGGCAATTGCAGTGAATGCGTTATGGATTCCGAGTTAAGGAACACCCTTGACATTTTAAACGATTTTGATAACAATTCACTTCACTAAAAACATTTTTGAAAGTTTTTTATTATATAGTTGATATAAAGGTAAATTTTTAGTTATGGCAGAAAAAAGGGCATTGGCTCACATAGAAAAAATAGAATGGGTAAAACCCATTGAAGGTGCCGACAACATCGAACTAATAGGTGTTCTTGGTTGGCGTTGCATTGCCAAAAAAGGAGAATTTAATGTTGGCGATGTTTGTGTTTACATAGAAATAGATTCAAAGGTTCCCGAAACAAGCGAGTTTGAATTTTTGCGTCCAAAGCATTTCAAAATTAAAACAATGAAGTTGAACAAGTTTAAGGATGAATACGGTGACCCTGTTATTTCACAAGGCATTGCAATTCCCGACAAGTTGTTTGGCGCATTGTACGACAAAGAAAAGTTTTTGCACAAATACCGCCCCGGTGATGATGTTACCGATGTGTTGGGCGTTACCTACTACAACATTGATGATAGAAGAAGGAAATCCGATGGCAGGGAATACAAGTACGATTCAATGAAAAGCCGACACAAAAACCTATTTTCAAAACCGTTTGTGAAAAAGATGATGAAATACAAATGGTTTAGGGAGTTTATGTTTTTCTTTTTTGGCAAAAAGAAAAGTTCGCCAAAGGAATTTCCAAAGTGGATACACAAAACCGATGAGGAAAGAATTGAAAATTTGCCGCAATACCTTAACGACCATAACACGGTTTGGAGAATGACCGAAAAAATAGATGGAACAAGCACCACTTATGCCATAGAAAAGAAATGCGGTGTTTGGGACTTTATTGTGTGTTCAAGGAATTTAAGGATTAACTCCCCCAACCAAAAAGTTTGGCACAGCGAAAATGTTTATTGGGATATTGCCAACAAGTACAATATGGAAAACGTTCTTAAGCAAATTGCAAAAAAAGCGTTAAATGTTGAAAAACTAAAAAAGGTTAAACGTGTTGTTTTGCAAGGGGAAACCTATGGTTACAAATTACAAGGCAACCCCTATAAAATGAACGATATTGACTTTGCCGCATTTAACCTAACAATAGAAGGGGTGACAAAATGGGGTCAACCTTTTAAAAGAAAATACATTACAGATGACATTTGCGAATACCTTGGAGGAACAAATGTAAAATGTGTTCCCATTCTTGGAATCTACACATTTCCCGAAGGAATTAATATGCATGATTTTAAGTTAGAAGCCGATGGAAAAAGCGTGTTGGCTGATGTTAAAAGGGAAGGCATTGTGTACAGGAATATTGAAGATGCAAGGCAAAGTTTTAAAAACGTAAGCAACGATTATTTGTTATCAAAAAAAGAATAACACTATGAAAGAAGATTTTGTTTTAATTAAGGATGTTGTGATTAATGCCAAAAACATTAACTACATAAAGTTTGCAAAAGATACATACGTTAATGATTGTGACTTTTTTGGGGGAGATTTGGATGATGAAATAGAAGAAGTTGCAATAAACCACATGGAGATTGGCTTTGTTGGTGGAAACGATGTTGCCATTATCCTTGACAAAGACCCGCAAAAGGCAAAGGAGGAATTTAACCAATACGTTGAAGTTATTATGAACAAACTTGGTGAAAACACCCTAATACTTGATTAATATGAAACTTGCATTTTACAAAGTAAACACCTATTACACAAAAATTGAAATTTGTGTTTTTGATGATGACTTGGTTAAACCCATTTGCGATGCAATAAGGGATGTTTGGGATAAATATGTTAATGAACCCCTGTCTTTGGTTGACATAAATTATGACTACGGTATTAACCTCGGAACACCGAGAACTATATGGGTAAACACCGATTTTGACAACACCGATTTTGACAACACCGATGAAAAATGGTTTTGGGAATGTGTTGAAAAGGAATTGCTAACCAAGGATATTGTGCTAAAAAGAAACGATATTTTTTATTATTAAAAAAACAAAATTATGAAACTACAAGTTATAACAACGGAATTTTTCGTAAACGAAAAGAAAAAGTCAGTTACCTGTGTTATTACAGGTACGTTACACATCACCAATATGGGCATTGATGTTGACTTTATTGTGCCAAAAAGCAACAATTGCCTTGATAGAAGTGTTTGGATGGAACCAGATAGAATCCAAAACTACAACTATTTTAGGGTTACTTCCACAACAAAGTGCAAGGAAGGTGACACCTTTGACCCAATAAAGGGCAGGAAAATTGCAAAGCAAAAGGCACGCATTAGAATGTACAAGGAAGCAACCAAATTGTGTTATGAAGCATATCGTGTGTTCGTTTCCGAATTGTCCAACGATATGGATAGGTTTATGTATATGCGTGATGTTGAAACTTTGGACTATGAAAAGAATGTCCTTGACATTAAATTGCCCGAAAAGGTGCAATTGGTGAATGACAACGATGATAAGGAATACGAACTTTGCGAGGAACCCGATGGTGTTGGCTATATGAAAATGATAAGCGAAGACAATTGGGATGTGTTGTATTGGGAAACCACAAGAAAAGAACTTTTGGAACAAATAAACAACAACGAAAATGTCAAGTTTGAAGGAAAAGGGTGCTAACATATCAAGTTTAAAAAACGATTTACGCCTTTTGTTGGATAAGTACAAAGGTGTTACCATAAACGATATGCTGGATGCCGTTAAATCCTTAAAATTTGAAAACAACATTGAACAAAAGGTAAAAGAGGAACAAGAAGCCGAAAGCAACGAACAACAATATTGCGATATGGTTTTTTGGCAATAAGGAAGCGATATGAAAGATTCTAATGTTTTGTTGGATGAGGTTGAAGACTCCATAAGAAAAATTCTTGAAAAAAAGTTCAAAGAACCCAACAAAAGAAGGGTTTACACATATCCTGATAGATTTAACTTTGCTTGCCCCTATTGCGGTGACTCAACCACAAGCAGTTTAAAAAAGCGTGGAAACCTTTATCTTAAGGATATGGGTTTCCATTGCTTTAACTGTGGAAAGCATACCAACTACATAAAGTTGCTAAAGGATTTTGGTATGCGTGTATCACCAGAAACAGCCATTGGAATACAGGGTATAATATCCGATGTAAAGTACAACAAAAAGGAATCCAAAATACTTGATTTATCCGTTATAAGCGAATTAAGAAACAATTCGTTGGATAGGGCTGTGCTTAAAAAGGTTTACCGTTTAAGTGAAATATCCCCAACTATGGATATATACGGATATTTAAAGTCAAGGTGTCTTGATGGCAAAACGGGAAGGTTTCTTTACAACAAGTACAAAAACGAACTTTATGTGCTAAACAACACAAAAGATGAAAAGGTTGCGGGTTTGCAAATAAGGTCGTTTGATAAGGATAAGGTAAAGTACAGAACCTACAATATGGAAAAACTCCACAAGGATTCGGGTGTGCCAATAGAATCGGATAACTTGGACTTGCTCAACACCTTAAGCACTGTTTACAACATTGACGCCATTGACTTTCTTAAACCCATTTACGTGTTTGAGGGAGGTATGGATAGTTTCTTTATAAGAAACAGCATAGGCATAAGCGGTGTAAAAAGAAATGTGGACGTTATAGATGATTTGCCCAATTGCAGGTATTTCTTTGATAACGATAAAACGGGTTTTAAAAGAACCATAGAAAAAATAAAGGAAGGCAAATCCGCCTTTATGTGGGGAAGGTTTTTGGGGGATTACAACATAGTTGAACACATTAAGGACTTTAACGAACTTGTTGTTTGGGTTAGCAAAAACAAAAGGGATTTTGATTTTAGGGTTTTGGCTAACTATTTTTCAAACAACATTTTGGATATTTGCGAACTTTAAATGTGATTGTTTTTTGAAATGAAACCTTAAAAGGTTTCATTTTTTTATTATATTATATTGAACGCATTTTGTGAAGTTTGGTGTGTTTATATAAATAAAAAAAACATTTGAAAAGTATGGCAATCGCATTAACCTTTTTACTTATCTTCCTTGGCGTGCTTTTCATCCTTTTGCTAACGTATATGGTTAGAAAGGGAACCATTAAAGTCGATGGAACAAGTGTACAAGTCATGGAAGAAACAGAAGAAACAAATAATGAAAATGAAGAAAGAACAGAAAACGAACAAACCCAACAAGAGGCTTGAAAAGGCAATGAGTTCCTATTTTGACATTTGCAACTACGTTGGAATAGAAGACTCAATGGACAAGAAAAAGAAGGTTAGAATTCTTTTATCCGCCGGTGAAAAAACAATGGGTGAAATTAACGAAACCCTTGATGGCATTATAAACGAGGATTACTCGGAAGTTTTTGAAATGCTAAACATACCCATAAGCAAACCCCAATACAAGGAGTTTGTTAGCATTATGGGCAAAATAAAAATGGATGCCTTTAGCGAAAAAAACAGGGAAAAGTACGAAGAACAAGTCAAGCAAAAAATGTTTGACCAATGCTTAAGGGAAAAGTTTCTTGATAGTGTTATTAACCAATTTGAAGATGTTGTTCCAGTTCCCGATTGGAACAAAAACATTTCGGTAAATGTTGTTACAAGCGATGATACAGACTTTAACAATGTTTTGCAAAGAAGCATAGACAAATATGTTGAAGTTAAAAATGTAAAGGAAAACCTTTTAAACAAATACGGTGAAGCGTTTGAATACGTCACCGAACTAAAGTATTCAAAAAAGGATTACAAAACCCTTGTAGAATGGCAATATTTTTGTGGTGGTGTGCCAAATGAAAATTCAGCACCAAAAATGTTTTCGGTTTTCTACAAGTTTAACCAATTGTACAGGCTTGGACTTGAATTTTACAAAGATGCCACCCAAGATTTGCTTGACGAAATGGGATTAGCCATAGAGGAAAGCGAACCGATGCCAAGGGGTGAACATTTCGCTTGGTGGACAAAGGAAATGATTGATAGGTATTGTTCAACGGTTAAGGATGACTATTACGATTGGCTCAATGAAAAATGATGCCCGATTATTACAAGTTGCTTGGTGTTGGAAGAAACGACAGCCTGTGGACAATAAAGAAACGTTTTAGGGAATTGTCAAAGGTACACCACCCGGATGTGGGGGGTGATGTTGAGGTATTTCAAAAAATATCTGAGGCATACAGTGTTTTGGCAAACAGCGAAAAAAGAAGACGCTATAACGAAACCCTTATGCTAAATGAAAAACCAAGACCAAAAAGGGGTTATTTTAGGGATGTGTTTTTTGATGTTTATGTTACTTTAAGGGAAGGAATTTTTGGATGCATTAAAACTGTTGAATTTGAAAAATCTTTTATAGATGTTAAAATAAAGGGTGGCGTGCAAAACGGGGAAACCATTGTAATGAGAAACTACAACCAATCCGGTATGAATGTTGCCGCCACCATACACATAGTTTTGGACAAAGGTTATGAATTTGAAAAATACAAGGGCGAAACCGTTTTGGTTTACAATGTTAAAACAACAAGCGACTTGCTTGGCAAAAATATAAAATTGCCTCTTGTTGATGGCAACAAAACAATTTATTTGCCAAAGGATTTAAAAAGCGGCAACATAATAAAACTAAAAGATTTCGGATATACAAAAAACGGTAAACGTGATGAACTCTTTGTGAGAGTTCGATACAATAAATAAAATAAAAAGAAATATGGATATTAGAAAAAGCAACGGATCTCTTGAAGAATACAATCAAGACAAACTAAAAAACAGCATTTGTGCGGCATACGATTCAATTGGTGAAAAATGCAACGATGTTTTGCTTGAAACCGCCACCAACAACTTTTACCTGTACAACAATATGTCCACAATAGAATTAAGGAGACAGGTGGAAGAATGGCTTATGTCGGTAAACAAAAAGGCTGCAAAGGCTTACATTGAAAACAACAGCGATGGCAAGGACATTAAGAAAAAGCAAGACTTTATTCGTTCCTACATTGAGGCAAGCAACGCAGCCACGGGTTCAAAGTTTGATTCCAACGCAAATGTTTCCAACAAAAACATTGTTACACTTGGACAGGAACTTTACAAGGAAAACAACATTAAGCAAAACCGCTACATTCTTACCAACAAAATTGCTTCCCTTTACACCAAAAAACTATCAAGGCAATATCTTCAAGACCTTGAAACTCATATACTTTACAAGCACGATGAAACGGGAACACCCGGCTATCCATATTGTGTTGCCATAACAATGTACCCATTCCTTTTGGATGGCTTAAAAGGCATGGGTGGCATTAGTGTAGCACCAACAGATTTAAAATCGTTTTGCGGTGAATTTATTAACTTGGTTTACTCCATATCTTCACAATTCCTTGGGGCTGTTGCCACACCTGAATTTCTAATGTATATGGATTATTTTATTAGAAAGGATTATGGTGATAACTATTTGGAAAGACTTGATGAAATTGTTGAAATCACAACAAAAAGAAGAAGTTTGGAAAAGGTTATTGAAAATTGCTTTCAACAAGTTGTTCATTCAATGAATATGCCCGCAGGTAACCGTGGATACCAAACCGTTTTTTGGAACATATCCTATTTTGATTACGAATACTTTAAAGGTGTGTTTGGCGAATTTAGGTTTCCCGATGGAAGCGAACCAAAATGGGAAACACTTTCTTGGTTGCAAAAAAAGTTTATGAAATGGTTTAACCAAGAAAGAACCAAATATGTTCTTACATTCCCCGTTGAAACAATGGCTTTAATGACAGATGGCAAGGATGATTTTGCCGATAAGGAATATGCGGACTTTACATCCGAAATGTGGGCTGAAGGACACAGTTTCTTCTGTTATTTAAGCGATAGTCCAGATAGCCTTTCAAGTTGTTGCCGTTTAAGAAATTCATTAAAGGATTTGGATGTTAGCGATGAAGACCACAACCACACCACCCACCAATATTCTATGGGTACGGCAAGTGTGTCAACGGGTTCAAAATCGGTTATGACCATTAACTTGCCAAGACTTGTGCAAAACGCAGCAAACCGTTACTACCACGAAATAGAAGGAAAGAACATACCGAAGGGTGTGCAAATGCCTTTAAGCGGGTTTAGGTTTAAGGATAAGTTGTACGAATACATCAGGGAAGATGTTGCCGAAATGGTGGAAAGGGTACACAAATACCAAACCGCCTTTAACGAAACCATTAAGGATTTCTTAAAGGCAAATATGTTGGATGTTTACAATGCCGGCTTTATTGATATTAGAAAGCAATACCTAACGGTTGGTGTAAACGGTATCACCGATGCAGCCGAGTTCTTTGGCATTGAAGTATCCGTTAATGATACCTACAAAGAGTTTGTGAACAACATTTTAGAAACCATTAACATTATGAACCGCAAGGATAAAACAAGGGAATGCATGTTTAATTGCGAATTTGTTCCCGCAGAAAACCTTGCCGCCAAAAACTACAATTGGGATAAAAAGGATGGCTATTGGGTATCTCCAAAAAGGAACCTTTACAGTTCATATTTTTACAACCCCGAAGATAATTCCCTATCGGTTATTGATAAAATGAAGCTGCATGGAACCGATTATGTGAAATACCTTGACGGAGGTTCGGCATTGCACGCCAACCTAAAGGAACATTTATCAAAAGAACAATACAGACAACTTTTAAAGGTTGCCGCAGAAAACGGGTGCAATTATTTTACATACAACATACTTAACAGTTGTTGCGAAGATTGCGGACACATTGACAAAAGAACAGTTACAGAATGCCCCGTTTGCGGTAGCAAAAACATTACTTGGCTTACAAGGGTTATTGGTTACCTAAAAAAGATAAACTCCTTTAGCGAAGCCAGACAAATTGAGGCTGATAAAAGGTACTATATGTAAAATTGTTGACAAATGGTGAAATTCGTTGAATCTTGCGTTGTTTTTGAAGAGATACCTGTTTGTGTATCCCTTGCTGTTTCCATTAGCAATTGCCCTTTCAGATGCCCAAAATGCCATTCACCGTATTTGCAAGAAGATTGCGGTGTGGAACTAAATGAAAAGATGATTGATGAATTGCTTGAAAAAAACAAGGGTGTTAATTGCTTTTTGTTTATGGGCGATGGCGGGGATGTAAACAGGGTTTATGATTTGGCAATGTACATAAGGGAAACCCATCCCGAATTAAAAACGGCTGTTTATATGGGAAGCGATTACATACCAAACAAATATTTGGAATGCTTTGATTACATTAAAACAGGTTCATACATTGAAAAACTTGGACCTTTAAACAAGGTAACAACAAACCAAAGATTATATGAAAATAACGGTGGGCTTAAAGACATAACCTATAAATTTTGGAGATAATGGAAATGATAAACACAATAAACAATGAAAAAGAATTTGAATTGGTAAGTGATTTTTATCACTATATATTATCCAAGATGGATTTTGAATGGGAAAACCTTCCAGATGGATACGATGCCGATAATGTCAAACTTGGTGATGTGGAATACAAGGCACTCATACGTTATATGGCGTTTGAGGAAATTGCAAACTATATGGAAAAAAGATGCCCCGGGCTTGAAGATTAACATATATCCACTATATATCCATAATTTTATTTTTCCGCCAGTTGCCAACTTTGGTCGCTGGCGGTTTTTTGTTAATAACTTTGTTAATAACTTTTTTTGTAAAGTGGTTGCATATATAAAATATTTTTGTATTTTTGCGGTGTAATTAAAAGTAATAACTAACCCCTTAACAATAGAATTATTATGTTGCTTAAAAAGATTTTAATAGTTGCCTTAATTTCACTGTTTGTTTTGTGCTTGCTATTTTTTATCGTTTGGTGCTTTGTTGCTGTATCGCAATTGGGAAAACCAAAAAAAGAAATATGCAAAATTAAACAAGATGAGAACGGGCATTTTTATGTTGAATGGTTGGATGAAGAAAAATAACAAAATATTATGGATATTAAACTTTTAATGAATTTTAAGTACACAAGTGGCGATTGCATTTCGCATTATGACGCCAAGTTTGAAACTAACCCCACATTGGAGGAATTTGTTAATTGGTTGCTTACAAAGCAAGCAAAGGAATGGGGTTATGTTTTCGGCAATGGCTTTTGTATTGAATACCGTTGGGGTAACATTGTTAAGTTTTGTGACAATTACAATGAAATAAAAAACAAAAAAATTAGTTTGCACAAAATGGATGGTGGATGGACACGAATGGATTACACAATTAAAATTGAAAAATAAATTAACAAACTAACAAGTTATGAAAAAGTTTTATTTTACTTTTGGCTTTGGACAGCAATATGAAAACTGCTATGTTGTAATTGAATCCGAAACTTGGGAAGGTGCAAGAGAAGAAATGGTTAGACGCTATGGTACAAAATGGTCGTTTCAATACACCGAGGAGGATTGGGTGTTATCTCCAAATGACCCAAACTTTAGAACAAAGTGCTTTTTGTATGTCGTGAACCCCGAAATTGGTAAACCCATTACACAAGCCGAAATGTACGGGTTGAGGGAAATTAAGTAAACACCCAATAAGTAATTTTTTATTTGCGTTGGCAAAGTAAAGTTTAACTTATAAAATACTAATATGACATATATTGAAAAACTTTTTGATGCAATGGGTTTTATAAGCAAACGCCATTGTAATGCTGCGTGGATAGACACAAACGGCAAGTATGATTTTCATGCCAAATTAGATTTTTTTAAAAGGCAAGAAAAAGATACAAAAAACGATTATGAATGGGTGTTGTTTTCTTTTGAGGGTCAAGGCACTATTGAATTAAGGCTTGATTTGAAAAGTCTTGCGTTTGACCTTCATTTGCCAGAACCTGATATTATTAACGGGTTTCCATCTGTGGGATTAAATAACAATGGCATAATGTTCAAAATATCAGAAGAATGGAAAAATGAATATGAAAACAAAGAGTATATTCAAGAGAATTATGAATTTCCAATTCCGTTTTGGCGTTGCAGTGATGAAATGTTTGAACAAAGGGTTAATAGATTTAATGCCACAATATCAAGAATGTTAAAAAAGGAATAGTGTGGTTTGTGTTATTTTTTGACTATTAAAAACAATAAATATAAAAACAAAAGTCATGATATATATATTAAACACATCTGAATTTAATAGCATACACGAAAACAAAGAACAAAAAATTAAATTGTCAAATTCTAATATGCCATTGGTGGGAAATTGCCAATTGAAAATGTTAGACCAATTGGCAAAGATAGAGAAGTGTTTACAAAAATGATTTTTGGAATAAAAATGATGAAATATTTCAAGAAGTTCTTAATGCTGTTGAAAATTATTATGATTTTATGAATGAAGTAAATAAAATGGTTAACGAATCTTCTAACAAGTATTCAGAAAAACAAGCAATTTATATAATAGAAAATCTTTATAGGTTGCATGAAGAAAATTCAGTTAATGAGTTAACTCCGAATTGGAACAATGCGTTACAAGAAAGTATGAAAACTTTATATTCAATTAAAGATAAGTCCCAAACGGTTATGGATTATATCGAATATGGCGAATACTTGCTATCGGAAATGGAAGTTATTACTTTAAATCCCATAAAATAGATTTTATGTTAAATGTTCTTATATAGTTATAAAACAAAAACCCGTCAAATGCTTGGCGGGTTTTTTATGTGTTGTGCTTTGGTGCTTGTAATTTGAAATATGTGGGTTAAGGGAATTTGAAAACTATGTTTGTATAAATATGGTAAATATATAAAGCAAAATGTTAAACACAAATCTAACAACCATAAGATGGGAAAAAAGCCTTTATTATATATCCGAAGGTGTTATTTTTGATATATCAAATATAAAAAGAACCAATGATATGGATGATTGTGGTTCGTTTCTTATTGATTTTTCCAGAGCAGATAATGTATCTAAAAATGCGGTTGTTGGGGCTACTGTAAATCTTACCAATCAAACGGAACTTTTTACTGGAATTCCTTGGCTTGAGGTAAAGTTTAGTGATCCAGAATTGGACATTTCTGTGCCATTACAATATCTTATTGAAGAAGGAGATACTTTTACTTTAAATAATGTTGGTCAATCCCACCCAAATGCCTATGCCAAAGATTATCGTAACAAGTTTAACCAAGAAATTTTTGAAACTATTCGAACTTATGTTAATAGAACACCACTTAATTATGGAGAAACACTTGTTAACCAAATTATGAATATTTTACCCGCTTGGCTTACGTGTGATGTTGGTGTTGAAATGACAAAAAATTATGTAATAAACAGTTTTGTTAAGGGTACACCTTGGAATAGTGAACAAGCCATTAATGGTAACGATGATGCTATTACATTAACAGGAGTCACGCTTAAAACACCTATGGGGGATGCCAGTATTTCGGGAAGTTGGAACAAAGAAAAAATAGAAAATATTGTACGTGTTTTGGTTGCGGTTCGTGATGTTAATAAACTTAACATATCTTCAGAACTTATGGAAGCCATGTTGAATCTTATTATAGAAAACAATGCACAAACGGGTAATGGGGACAAACTTAATTCACTTTACCATATAGATTATGATAATGTTGGTTCTATAATAGATTCTGAAATTTTGGCTAAAGTTACAGATGCTAATACGTATTGGCAATATGCGGCTATTCCCGAACTGGAACCTGAAATTAGACACGTTAATAATATTCAAGAATTTAAAGAACTTGGTGAAAGTGGATATACTGATGAAATATGTATTGATGAAAATTTAACATTTGTGTTTGCAGGAGGACAATACATAATGTTAGATGATAATACCGGTGGATTAGCGGTGCATAATGGTAATCATAAAATTACAAAATTATATAATGAGGGTGATGTTATTAGTGAGGGGATTGTTGGTAGATATTCGTATTATAAAGGTATGGTAGAATTTGTTCCTTCTCAAGATTGGAAAAGTTCAGTTGAAAATGTGGGGAAAGTGAATCCTATAGAAGTGAATGATATTTGTAACCAATCACTTCTTGGAAAATTGGTAACAATTAATGTTTATAATGAAACTGAATACCAATATCAACAAGAAATAGCATTAAATCATAATGTAACTCAAATTTCAAATAATGAAACTATTTTTATACGTAATGGTTTTTACACTATAAATGATATAACATTACCGGTTGGTAATATAAAAGTTACAGGTTTTGTTTGGAAATATATGGACGAATGGCAACTTTGGATTCGTGACAATGATGATATTCAAATTATAGAACCTGAAATTAGACACGTTAATAATATTCAAGAATTTAAAGAACTTGGTGAAAGTGGATATACTGATGATATAACTATTGATGGTGATGTAACGGTGGCGTTTGTACCAGAAAATCAAAGATATATAATGTTAATGGACGATACTGGGGGTTTAGTTGTATATAATGAAAATAGAGTAAGCCAAACTGCTCTTGTTGCTGGTGATCTTATTAGAGGAATTGTTGGAAAATATAAGACTTATGCTGGAACTCCTGAATTTGTTCCATCTCAAAATCTTCCAAATGCAATAGAAATATGTCATACAATAAACTCAATAGAAGTAAATGATATTTGTAATCAATCTCTTATTGGTAAATTGGTAACAATTGATGTATATAATGAATCTGAATACCAATATCAACAAGAAATAGCATTAAATCATAATGTAACTCAAATTTCAAATAATGAAACTATTTTTATACGTAATGGTTTTCACACTATAAATGATATAACATTACCGGTTGGTAATATAAAAGTTACAGGTTTTGTGTGGAGGTATAATAATGAACATTATGATGAATGGCAAATTTGGTGTCGTAACAATGATGATATTCAAATTATTTCCGAACCAGAAATTGAAAACGATTAATTATTATATAATATATCTTTAAACAAAAAGCCCGCCAAGCATTTGACGGGCTTTTTATGTGTTGTGATTTGTATAAGTTAAATTACTATTTTATGCCAACCCTATCTACAAACACGTTTTCATCATAGTGTTTAAGGATTGCGTTTTTGTAAAACCTAATGGTATCCACATCTATTGGGGTGTAGTTGTGGGCATCTATGCCAACATTTAGTCCGTTTCTTTTAACAAGACCTTTTTCGTGAATGTGTCCATATAAAAAGAAATTTGAGTTACTATCGCATATAGGTTCATGAACACACAAAAGGTATTCATCGTCTATGTTTACGTTTAGTTTGTTGGTAACAATTACACGTGGGTCATCTATTTTAAGGTCTTTAATATCCCTTTCATAGTTTCCCGTTAAAAGAAACATTACGCCAAAGTTTAGTTTTTTAAGGGTTTTAAAATCTCCAAAATCACCCAAATGGTAAACCACATCGTTTGAGTTTACGGTTTTGTTCCAATTTGAAATGAATTGCATATCCATTTCAAAAGTGTTTGCAAAGGGTCTTTTGCTTAATTCCAGATGCCTATCGGAACCAAAATGGGTATCGGATGTAAAAAACCTTTCCTTTGGTCTGTTAAATCTTGACACAACTTCTTGTGCAACTTCTTGCATTGTTTCATAAACGGGTATGCCTTTTTTCTCGCAAACCCATTTTATATACCCGCAATGTTCGCTTTTGGGCGGCACTCCAACCACAATTCCTTTTGGACAACGGTCGCTCCATATTCCAAATTCTATGTTGGTTGTAAGTGCGGGGTGGTCATCGTTTCTATCAATCCAAAACACAATGCAAGACGCCACGTTAAGCCCTATGGTTTCCCAAGTACATTGTTTGTTGTAATAATCTTTATCGTTTGTGTCATAGTTTGGGTTGGTGGGGTTTATAATGTCCCCGCCAAACCCTTGCTTTTCCAATTCGTTAACCATTTCGGTTCTCCAATCTTCCCAATCTTGGTTGGTTCTTGGGCAAGGTCCCGCCAAAAACACGGCGTCCTTAACATTAACTATGTTGTTTAGTGGTGTGTGTATCATTTGTTAAATTTTTGGTATGCTAATGTTGGGCATGGAAGGCATTGACGGCATCTTAAACCCGCTCTTTGCCTTATTTATCATATCGTTGCCCATTTTTGAAGGGTTGCCGTATTTTTCATCATACTCATCTCTTTGCTTATCTTGGTCTTCTTTTCTTTCTTTAAGCAATTGTTCGTATGCCTCTATGGTGTATTCATATTCATAAAAGGGAAACTTATCTATTTCCGATGGTTGAATATGCAGTTGTTCCATAAGGATTACCCTTGTCTTAAAGAAGTTCATCAGATCTATCTGAAAGATTTTGAACAAAGAGAGATTTGAATCCTCCTTGAATTTCTCCATTTGAATCAGACTCTGATTGAAACATTACGGGGATTTCCATGTCCCCTCCGCAAGACTCGCAAGTGATGTGGATGTTTGGTGACATACCAACACTTACATTAAGTTTTTCAATAAACCTGTAAACAAGGGTGTACTTGCCAATGTCCCAACTTTCAAATTCGGTTGCCATTTTGAAAATTTCCTTATCGCCAAATTGTCTCCATTCCCTTCTAAAGAAAGGTATCATTTGGATAATGGATTGATCCCACTCCTTTGAGTTTTGGGCTCTATCCATTGCCCAATCCTTAACTGCGTTTGTAACGCCAATGGTGGGTGGTGCGATTTGGATTACACCGTATGACTTTGTTCTAATGCTGTAACATTTGTTTGTTTCGTCATAGTATTTTTCAAGTTGTTCATCCCTATCGGGTCTTTCCAACATTTTGGATGTAAGTTTAACCGATTTTTGGTGCTTGCAACCGGGTGTTTTGCAACTACCTGCCGGTATGGGAAGTTGGATGCTGGTTTCGCCTTGCTTAAAGGTAAGTTCGCTAATGGATAGCAAAACATAAAACCTATCGTGGTCAAGAATGTCCTTGTAACTTCCTTGCAAGTTGCCAAACATTATTTTTGAACAACTTGAAAGGATGTAGTTCATCTTTTCAATAACATCGTTGGGGTTGGTTTCATCCATCATGGAATATTCCCTAACTTCTCCAACCCTTGCCGCCCTAATGTAAATTCTTACATTGTCGGCATAAAACCTTCCTTGTGTTGGCAGGTCTTCCATTGTAAGGGGTACGTAGTTTACAAGGGATTGCATTTTTTGAATGGCTGGGTCGTTTTCCAATTCTTGCTTTGGAATGGCGTTGGGGTTTCTTATTTCAACTTTCCCCAAATCTTTAACGGGTTCTTTTTTGGTGTCGTTTTTTGCGTAAACGTTTTCAATTTCACCTTTTTCTTGACCTGTTGAATTTGCAAATTCATTCAACAAATCGTTTTCGTAATCTTTTGACATATTAAATTGTATTAGGTTATTGTTAATGTAATTTGTTATACCATTTGTACTCTTTGGTAATTGGTCAAGGTATTGCTTACATCTTGTGTTAGCACCCTGCCATTTGCCTTAATTTGTTCGTAAACAGATTCGGGTACGTTTTTGTATGTTACCATTTCACCGTTGTTGTAGTGCAAAACAAGTTCTTTTGTTACACTTGAATATGACATTTTTGATAATGTTTTTTTGCTCTCTAAAATCATAGGTTTTAAGTTTTTGATTTTTTTATTTATAACACAACCGATTCACAAATATTTGCATTTGCGAACAAGGTGTGTCTATATAATATATAATAAAATTTAAAGTGCTTTTGGTTATAATGCCACATTTCCATCTTTATCTGGTTTTGGGGCTTCCACTTTTTCTGGTTTTTCCTTTTTGGGTTTTTCCTTTGGTTCTTTTTCCGGCTTTTCGGGCTTTTCGGGCTTTTCAGCTGGTTTCTCCTTTACTGGTTCTTCTTTGGGTTCGTTTTGTTCGCCCTTTGGTTCTTCGCTTGGTTTTTCTTCAGGCGTTTCGTTTTTTGCTTGTTTATCATTTTCATTATTATCGCCTTCGGATCCATCTTCTTTTTGTTCATCATTTTCGTTATCCTTTTCTTTATCTTCATTATTTTTGGTTTCTTCTTCCTCTTTGTTTTCTCCATCTTCGTTTTCTTCGTTTTCGGAAGTTTCTTCCTTTTTATCGTTGTCCTCTTTTTCTTTGTTGTCTTCTTTTGGTGTTTCCTTTGAACCCTTTTCCTTTTTATCTTCGTCATCTTTTTCCTTTACATTATCTTCCTTTTTGGGTTCTTCTTTCTTTTCCTCATCGTGTTCAACTTTTTTGGGTTCCGCTTTTTCGGTGTTGTCATCGGTTTCCACTTTTTCGGGTGTTTCTTCTTTTTTATCAAGTCCTTCCCTTTTAAGGAATTCGGTATAACTTAACACCTTATCATCTTTCTTTGTGTCTTCTTTTTTGTCATCGTTTTTCATAAGATCCATAAAGGTTTTGGTGGTTTCTTTTGATTTTGATATTTCCTTTATTTTATCCACCTCGTTGTTGAACATATTGATTAGGTCGGTGTTCAAAAGGGATAGCGGATTTACATCGTTTGGGTTTTTGTATTCGGTAAAGTTGCCAACAATTATTTGAAATGTTGTAACAAGGTTGGGGTTGTCTTTCAGCAATTTTTTGGTTTCTTCGTTTTTAATGTTGCCAAAGTTTACACCGTAGTTTTCATCAACCTTTTCGGTTTTAATGCCGCTAAACAATTTTTTCTCCTTATCTATGTAAAGGTTAAACAACTTGCAAATCAAGTCAAGGTATCTTTCGTCATCGTTATCACCTTCAACCTCTATGTCATCAAGTTTTACTGTTTGCAAAAACGCAATAAAGTTGGTAAGTATTATTTCGGTTTCGTTGTTGTGCTTATCCTTATCAAAAGAGTTGTCACCGTTTTGCATTATGGATAGCATATAGGGATCCATTATTTTTGCACAAACACACTTTTTGTTGTTGGGTGAATAAAACTTAAATATGAAACTATCCACGCCTCCATCAAAACCATCCTTGTATGCACTGTGGGTCATAGATGGGTTTAGCAATGTGGTAAGGTATTGTGAAAACGGTACATTGTCTTGGTACTTGCCTTGTACAAAGTCGTTTATTTTTTCCTTTTGGAATTCGGATAGGAACCCTTGGAACAAAGGTTTTGAATAATCCACTTGAAGCCTATCCGCCCACTTTTTAAGTATGTCGGGGTCTTCAACAATGTTTGTACCGCTATCTATGCAAGTTAGTATAAGGTTGTTTTTTGGAATATAGTCGTATTCAATAATGTTGGTTTTGTTGTCAACAAAGTATTGGAACTTAAACAACCAATTTTCTGGAAATTCCCTGTAGAAAACAAGGCTGACGTTTTTTATGTAGTCTATGCCCTTTTGGAAATATGAATAAAGGGCAAGGTTGGTTTGTGTTATTTCTTCTTTGTCAACACCTTTGTAAAAGTGCATTTCGTCACCAATTCGCTTAAAGGAAAGAGTGCTTGCGTTTAGTTTTTCATACACAAGAACATAATCGTTCATAAGGTTATCAAGAAACTCGTAACCACGTGATTGTAATATATCTTGAAATGATTTCATATTTGAAAATTAAATGGTTTACTGTATTTATATAAATGTTTTTTTGGCAAACATATATCCACCATATATCCATTTGTGCGTTTGTTTTTTGTTGATAACTTTGTTTATAAGTTTTTTTCTTTTGTTGTTTGGCATACAAAAAGGTTTTGTATTTTTGCGGTGTAATTAAAGTAAACGCTAACCTTAAAATTTAAAATTATGAATGTATTGACATTTGGAGAAAAACTTAAAGACCCCAACAAGGCAAACGAACTTGAAGTTAGGTACAAAAACCTTAAGGGAACCATTATGTGTTCGGATAAAAGAACAAAACCAAACGGGGTGTGGAAGCGTGCAAAGACGATTAATTCAAACGGGGTTTGGTTTTACAAATTCCCCTTTGGACACAACGGCTTGGAAATTTGGAAAAAGGTGGGAATTTCTTCAAGTGTTGTTTTGGAGAAGGGCTATGTGGAGGATGTTGAACCAAAACATTTTTTGAACCCAGAAGGAAAAGAGGAAATTTTGTCCTACGGTATAAAAAAATCAAGCAATGGGTTTTACGAGTTTTATTTAAGCGAACAACACCATCCAATTGCCTATCGTGAAAAGTTAAAGGAATTGGTGGGTTGTGGCAAAACCGAAGAAGAGGCAAGAAAAATTATTAATGAAACACCCATTTGCCTTGAACTTTACTATGAAAGGGGCAAAGGATTGTTTATGGTTGAATGCGATGCTATTGAAGATGGTGTTGATATCTTTTCACCGTACACCACCAAAAAGTATCATATTCAATGAGTTACGCTGTTAATAACTTTGTTAATAACTTTTTTTGAAAAAATGTTGCATATATAAAATATTTTTGTATTTTTGCAATGTAAATAAAACAATTAAATAACACCAAGAGCGATGGGGCAACGCTGAAACCCTTTAAGATTATGAATTTGTATGAGTTAACTTGCGAGCAAATTGAGATCAACAGAATGTTGGAAGAAAACGGTGGGGAATTGACCCCCGAATTGGAACAGGCTCTCCTTATTACTGAAGAGAACCTTAACCAAAAAGCCGAAGGCTATTGCAAGGCAATTGCCATTTACAACGGGCAAGCCGCCACTTTGGACGAGGAAATCAAGAGATTGACCGCCAAGAAGAAAGTTGCCGAGAATGCGGTGGCACGAATGAAAGATGCTTTGAAGGCAACAATGCAAGTGTTGCAACTTGATAAAATCAACGCCGGTACCTTTACCATTTCCACCAGAAAATCCAAATCCTTGGAAGTGCTTGACGAAGCCCTTATTCCCGAAAAGTACAAGGAAACCGTTACCACCATTAAGGTTGATAAAAACGCCATCAAGGACGCCATTAAGAATGGTGCTGAAATTGAGGGTGTTGAGTTGAAGGAAAACAAATCCATCCAAATTAAATAGGGTGGGGTTTGCTTTTTGTTTTTCACCTACTTTTCCATATTTATTGGTTGTAAAAGGTTCACAAATTGTGAGCCTTTTTATTATCTATCCAAATTTTGCTTTTCCCCATAACCCGGTATCTTTATGGTGTAATCGTTTTCTTTTGTTATTGGGTTTTTGTTGGATTCCAAATCAACACGAGGGGGCTCTTCAAAATGTATATTGATATCATTTGCGGTAAGCAAACCTCCCGCGTACATATCCACATTACCGTATTTATCGGCACGCAATTGCAAAATGTTTCCATCGCCAACATTCTTTGCCATTTCGGATATTTCGTCTAAAAGCAAGCCGTGTTCGAAAACAGGCATAAAGGTTTTTACTTCTATGGTAAATGTGACGTGGTACTCCTTTTTATCGTTTAGGGCAAATTCGGTTGTTCTTTCTTGGCTGTAATCGGTGGGCAAGGTGTAACTTGCTTGAACGCTCATCATGCCGAGGTCAACATAAAATATGTTTACACTGTAAAGTTTTGTCATTATTGCCTCAGTAAGTTTAAGCATTTCTATTTGATTGCTGCAAACCATTGTGCAACCAAAGTTCATGTTTATTGGCAAAAAGCAACAACGAAGGTAAAACGATTTAAGTTCACCGTTTACTTCCCTTACAAACCTTGTTCTAACAAACTTGTTAGTTTGCGATGAACTATCAATGCCTATGCTTTCCAATTGTATAACACCTCTTGGAACTTTTTCGTAATCCCCTATTGCCTTGCCGTTAATAAGGGAGTCATACATAAACTCATCTTTTAGAAACCTTTCGCTTCCCGTTACCGAATACATAAAGGGTACTACCACTTTTTCCAATGTTTCGTTATCAAGGTGTTGGTATATGTAAACCTTGTTCCTTAATTCGGCAAGCAGGGAAACTATAACATACCTTAAAACCGAATTATCGTAATTGTATGTTTGGTTGTATGTGTTTACTGCCATAATTGTTTTATCTTAAAATATCGTGGACTATTGAGTGTTCGCTTGACATTGTTTCATCCAAGCAAATAAGTTCTATAACAGGGTGGTCGCTTTTTAGTTCCCCAAACAAAACAACATCCTTTATACCATAGGAACCGTTGCCGTTTTTGTTGTTGTAATCGGTTAGGAACACAATGTTTTTACCGTTAAGGTCTTCCAATGTAAGTGTTGGAAAACTTATTTTCATATTTTGCCCGTTTTGCCAAGTGGACATACTATCGTTTATGTAAACAACTATATCCTCATCCGCCAACACTCCAACTTCGTTGTAAAACCTTAACATATTGGATGCTGTTTGCAAGTACGTGTAAACCGCATTGGTTGTTCTGCTTTGTCCATCTATTGATAATGTTATGGGGTGTTCCATATTGATAACCTCTCCTGTATCCAAGCAATTTAGCGGGCAAAGCGAGTAGCCTCTGGTTTTGGTGTTAATTACAACTTGTTCCGGGTTGCTTGTGTCCACAATTATATCATATCCGGGCTTTACAACATCCAAGTTCATTTGCAACCTTCTTGTAAGGGTTCCGTTTGCCAATTTCTTTATTTCGTCAGAGTTTTTGGCAATTAGTTCAAGAAGGGAGTTTCTATCGGCAAACGCAAGGTTGGCGTTTTCAAGTTCCCTTTGCAATTCGTTTATGCTTTCTTGCATTTTGTTGTAGTTGGCAACATTTGCCATCATTGTTTCCAACCCGTTTACCTTTTCGCCAAGTTTGGTTGTGGTATCCTTTAACTTAATAAAGGTGTCCGCACAATTCTGCATTTTGGCAATTGCATCGGAAAACAAAGCCATTGAAAACGTATTGTATTCGTTGACAAGGGAATGTATGCCTTGTTTGTTTGGTTCAAGGTCTATTCTTAAATTTATTTTGAAACCGTATGAGTTGCCGTTGTATGCACCTTCCACGGGTTTGTATTTTGGAAACCTTTGGAAGTAATCCGGTATGTTGGGCTGGTCGGATGTTATAACATCGCTTAAAAACAAAACACCGTAAAGGTTGGATGTTTTTTTGCCGCTTGACACATCCAACACATCATAGTACAACAAAACCGTATTAAATTCAAATGTATCGGCAAGTGTTGATTTGTTGAAATCCTGTATGGTGTTTATGCTTGCGTTTGTCATAATTTCGTTGTATGACTCGGAATCAAAATCAATGCAAAAACAATCTTGCCCAACACCGCCTGTTATGTAACTTGGGGTGTTATCGTACATAGCCATTACATCAACAACCGATGGGTCATAGGAAGGGTCTATTAAACCGCTTGTTTGTCCGTATATGTATGCTTGGTCCGAACCGGTGTTGGAATAGGTTTTGCCATCTTCGTACCAAGAGTTTGAAATGCTATCAAACAAAACAGTTGGTGTGTTACCGCTTTCTGCTGGTATGTGGATGTAAATCTCGGTGTACGCCTCGTTGTTTAAATCAACATTGTTGGTTACATCAATATCGCCAATGTATTGCACAACCCTTTTGTAGTTGCTGTCGCTTTCATCTTCAATGTACCTTGTTCTACCGCTTGTTACTTGCGTGGTTGCTGTTGTAAAATCTATTGCCCCCGTTTCTTTAAGCCAATGCCAAAACACCCTTTCTGCAGGTGTTTTATCTGGTTCCAAATCGCTTGGACTTATGGTTGTGTTTGCCAACAAATGTTCTTCAAAGTTTAGAACATAGTCTTGCAAATACTTTGAAACAAGGTATGATGAGGATTTTTGTTGGTTGTTGGGATTCACATCAAGTGTGTTGCTGCTTGATGTTGGAGCACTTGCACTACCTTGTCTTTGTGGGTTTTTAATATCGGGCAAGTTTAGGCAAACAAAGTGTGAAAAGATAAATTCTTTTGTGGAAGTGTTGCCAAGACATTTTGATAGGTCATTGCTCGCACTTCCAAATGTATAAAATGTTGTGCTTTTTTTGTTTAGCCTTTTTAATATAGGAGTATATGGCATCTTTTTTGGTTTTTATGTATTTATAAATACAAAAAATTATTTATCCAAATTTTTAACGCAAATTCAAAAGGTTATGAAACAATGCAAAGAAAAATACGTTTGTGTAAAAATACACGATGACTATAATGAAACCGAAGTGATGAATGCTTTGCGTCGCATATACAGAACTTGGAAAAAGGATGATATCGATAGTGTAAAAAGAGGTTGTGGAAGAAAGGGTTGTGCGGGGAATTTAACAACGGATACCGAAGTTTTGTTTAACCAATTAATGTGGTCTTTGAAATAAAAATTAAATTATAAATAGCAAAAACAATTAACCAAAATGTCAATAGAAGAATTAAACAACGTAGTAAAAAACAGCGAAAAGGCTGTTGTAAAGTTTGGTGCGTCTTGGTGCGGACCTTGCAGGGCAATGAAACCCGTTTTTGATAGGTTAAGCAAAACCTACAATGATGTTTCGTTTGTGGAGGTGGATATTGATGATAGCGAAGACGTTGCTATGGAGTTTGGTGTAATGTCGGTTCCAACACTTATGTTTTTCAAAAACGGTGAGTTTTTGGATAGAATGGTTGGGTTGGCAAAAAGCGAAGACATTGAGGAACTTATTAAGAAATAGACCCCGTTAAAATGGAAAACCATATTAAATTATCACTAAACGAAATAAACGCCTTGTATGAATTTGCACAAGAGGAAGGCAACCACATATATGAAATAATACAAGATTGCGATAGTGGCATTGGTTGCAACACAATAGTAATAAATGTTGACAACGACCACGAAACCGAAATTACCGATTATGATGTGTGGTAATGTGCATTAAACAAAATAAACACCGTTTGGAATGTCAAAATACACCGATTTAGTTAACCCCCAAAACAATGTAGCCAATATAGCAAACGCCATATCACAGGGATACCAAAATGGAACATTGGAATCAAATGTGGCTATGGATGCCGAAGCGGTTCGTGGAAGCATTCGTGAACACGGTGTTTCAAGGTTTTTGCGTGGTGGTGACCCTGTTAGCGGCAGGCTTCGTGCAAAGGATAAAATAGTAAACGGGCTTGACGACCCAAGCAGTTTGGGTTTTGTGTTTATAATTGACCAACCTTTTTTAAATACAGGTTTGTTTGGAAACGATGACTATGATGAGTTTGGTCATGATTATAAATTGGGTGTAACAGATAGCAATTATTCGGCATTGGCTTACCTTAAAAATTGTATAACAGGTGAACTTGGTGATGTAATTGATAGAAATGTTTTGGACGAAGATGGAAATGAAATTTTAGAAAATATTGGTGACGATGATTATCCAATTTATACACACAAAACTGAAAAATACATGACCATAGAGAACAAAAAACAATTGTTTTCCGAAGAATATAAAAGTATGTCCGCATTTGTAAACGGCTTTAAAACACTTACAAGGGAATATCCATACGTATTTCAAACAATAGAAGGTTTACCGGATGCGTACAAAAAATATTTTTCAAACAAAAAGGATGCCTTTTTGGGAGGAGGGGATGACAACAAAATAAAAATAGGTTGTTTGGAAAGTATGGATTTAAGAATGCTTTCCTTGTTTGACGCCTACTTTAACGCAACCTACAACCACAAGTACAGAAGACAAATATTGCCGCCTAACCTTTTAAAGTTTAATTGCGGTGTGCTTGTTCACGATTTAAGGAATGTTGTCTCAGGTGTTTGGAACGAAAAGCCTGTGCTAAACAAGGATTTTGCAAGATTTGTATCGCAAAATGTTTCTTCGGTTTACTTTAGGTTTGTTGATTGCATTTTTGATACCGAAGATATTGGGGAAAGTTTTGCCAATGTAAACAATGCAGAACCAAACACCACCAACTTTAGTTTTTCGTTTTACTACAACAACATTGAAATTTATGTCAACTCTCTTGCCGATGCCATTGAAAGTTCAACCGCAATAGAAAGAAACAAAACATTGGATAGCAACAGGGTTTACGATGTTGAATTGGCAAGAAAAAATAACAAAAGAAAATACTTTGATGGCGAGGATTACAATGTTTACTTTAACTACAACAACGGTATGAATGTTGGGGAAGCACTTTTAAGGTTTGGACAAAATGTTTTTAACAGTGCCACAAGCACATCCAAATTTGGAAATGTTTACGATGAATCCACAACGGGACTTGTGTCCAATATTTTATCAACAATATCCGGTGCAAGTGCTTCAAGCATTATGGCATCTTTGGCACATCAAGGAAAAGACTATCTTGGTGAAAAAATTATGGAAAACTTGCCATCAGGCAATTTTGCAAACACATTGGGGAATATGATTGGATACCCAAAAACACAACCCGGAGAAAACGTTTTTGGAACAGAACAACATAGGGAACCAATACGTTCTTTTGGCGAAAACACAATGGGGAACAACCAACAAAAAGAACCAAGAAAATCTTTTGATGAACCCGTTTTGCTAAACCCCCCATCCGGACCAAGAACAAGAACTCTGTAGCATTAACAAAATTTTTTGCCAATGGAAATAATGAATGCGGGCGTAAAAAACCTTATTAAAACCGCCCTTGTTAAAAAGTACATAGATGATTTGGGGTTAACCATTCCCAAACTTCCAACAAAGCCGAAGTTTGAAATGCCTCCTATGCCTGATTTGTCCCAATTAATGTCCGATGCCGTTAATATGGCACAAAACCAACTTAACACCGACTCGCTAAAGGACATTTATACCGATGAGTACATAAAGGCGATGAACGAATACAACCAAGCGGTTGAAAAGGCAAAAACCTTGTATGAGGAAAAAATTAGCAGTATAAATGACGAAGAAGAAAAGGCAAACGAAAAAGAAGCCGCAAGTGGTCCAGACCCAGATAATGTAAACGGTGTAACAATTTTTAAAGATTTTGAAATAAGAAGACAAGAAGCCCAAGATGAATACAACAACGCAAAAAGGGAGGCGTTAAAAAAGGCAAATTCGGGTGGCATAGTTAAATTTAAACCAATAAAGGGCGAAAATTTAAAAAAGGTGAAAGATGCTTCCGATAAGGAAAAGAAAAACAAAAAAGATAAGGCAAAGGCGGTGATGGCTGAAGCAATGAAAATTTCCATTGTTAAGCAATATGATAGATATGTAAGAAAAGAACTTGCCGTTGTTAACCGACTAATTAACGAATCGGTTCAACTTTACAAGGACACAAAGGAATTGTTTGAAAGGGCAATAAAGGGCATTAAGGATTACTATAAGTCCGGTGGGGATGGTGATAAATGGGTGGAAGACCAATGCCACCAAATAAACCTTATATTTGATAACCTAAAGGATTCACTTACTGAAATTGGAACCGATTTAACAACAATGGTGGCGAAAATACCAATACCCGAAGACATTGTTACCGGTACCGCTGTTGGCGTACCCAACCCGGGTTACAAAATAATGGTGTTTCTTGAAAACTTTAAGAAATTAGTAACCGATATTACAAAAGTTGTTAACTACGTGAAACAAATTATTGCCATTGCAAAAAAGATGGGTTTTGATATGGAAAAACTTCAAGCGTTTTCGTCAATAATGAAACTTGTGGAAGCATTAAAGGGAAATGCCGATAAGCAATTTAGAACAGCCGTTAAGCAATTTACAAAAAGAACAAAGTGGTCGGCTGAGGTTACAAAAATGGACGAAGATAAAGAATTTCACCTTACCAAAAGGGCTGGCTACAAATATGCGGATGCCAAAGTTGATTACACCAACCACACCATAGAACTTCTTGGCTACAAATGCTATTGCACCAAAAACAAGGAGTTTGTGGAAGGCTACCGTAAAAACGGTGGTTCATATACAGATGAAAAAGGCAAAAACTATTACTACCTAAAGGAAGACGATGTTTTGTTTACCAACGAAGATTATGATGAACTTGACCTTGATGAACTTTCCGAACTTGGCGAAACCGTTGGTGCGGCAATGTACGACTATGACAACAACACAACCACATTGCAACTATCGGATGGCAGAATAGTTACCATTGACTATCTTGCCGAAAGCGGTGATTATGTAAAACTAAACGATGGCACAAACGTCCACATTCTTTAGTTGTGGATATATGCCCTATATATCCCTTTGTTTATAAATACATAAAAATGTCTTCTGATGAGTTTGTTGAATACAAGGGATTTAATATTTTTTGATAAAAACGGTGCCCCGTACAATTTTAAATACAACGAGGAAAAGGGAATTTTGGAGGGTTGCGTTTACATTGACCCAATATCAAGGGGTTTGTATGAAACACAAGCACTTTACTTTATGCAAAAGTTCCCTGTTTACAGCGACCCAAGCGACCCAACATCCGAGGTTGTTGGGTACAACTTTGGGTATCCTTGCTATGACCAAAACGGTGCTTCAACAGACCAGTATGTTTTTGCTTGGGATAAATCAACAAAGGAGGTTGATGAAATAAACCTTTTTGAGTTTGATGCAAATGTTTGTCCTCCAGAAGATACATCATCCCTAACCTATATGGAATACAATTGCCCAAAAATAGAATTTATGGAAAAGGCAATTGTTGAAAACCTGCAACCTCAAGGAACCATTCTTTCCAAGTGTGCCAAAATAAACATAACCTTTTGCAATGTGGACGATGAATACAACACATTTAGAAGGGATTTGCTTCTTTGGTATGACAACGGTAACGATGTGGAATTGGTTGGCGTGTTTAGGGTGTATGCCGAAAGTGTTGAAGAAGATGAAAGGCTTGGTGTTGTTTGCAACAATCTTGGATACAATATAACAAATGATGATTACAGGTGGTTTAAGAAAACGGACATAAAGGAACAAGTGGTTGACCTTGACTTTATGAACCAAAAGAGGAAAGAAATGCTAATGGAGGGACACAACATATACACCTATGTTGGCGCATACAAATCCCTTTTGAATGTAATTAGGTATTTTGGGTATGATAACATCACCATAAAGGAATGGTGGAAAAATGTTGATTATGGTTCACCCGGATACGGCAAGTATTACATAGCATCAAGTTACTCCCTTGAAAACTCCGAAATAATAAAAACCGATAACAACATAACCTTGCCAAGCAGGAAGTTTAGGAAAACAAACAAAATAACACTTGCTTGGGATATTAACCGTGTTGCAAACGGTGATATAAGCGAGTTTGGTGGTTTGCCAGAACTTGAAGACATTTACACAAAGTACAGCATAGAAGAAGCCGTCATAAAACTTTACGGACTTAAAAGGAAACTTGAAAAGGAATTTTTGCCAATAAACACCCACATTGTTGATATTGTTGGGGAGGCGTTTGCATTTGGCAAAACATCCGCAATACACAATGTTTCGGATGAAAACACTTTTAATGTAAACAACGGTTGCAATTGCGACTTTTCCATATACCCCGAAGACTTTGGCTACATTGAAGATTTAAGACCATTTGGCGTGCTAAACGATGCCGATGTTGAAGAAAAAAGCGGTGAAAAAACATTGGGAGATATTGCCGATAAGCGCATAAGCGATTACGGTATTGCACAACCAAACGATCCAATAACCGACCCAAACAACATTGCATACGACCAAAACGAAGAATCCGATGCCGATAAAAACCTTGACGCAGTTAACGGTGCCTACAAAAAGGAATACGATACAAACACATACCTTTACTCGGCAAAACCAATAAGCGTGTACGGTGATGGTTTACACAGTGTTTACGATGAAACCAACGCCTGCCCTTGGAACTATTACGAATACTATTTAAGGAAAGATGTTGAGCAAGGGACGCCCGGTAACCCAAAGTTGGGAACATACTATTTGGCAAATTTTAGCAGGTATTATCCAAACCTTACAAACAACTCTCCAAAGGCAAACGATTTTAATTATATGTCGGGCAAATACCTGCCCGATTGCGAGGGCATACCCGTTGGTTGTTTAATAAGGCTAACGTGCCTTGGATTGCTTAAAAGTGTTGCCATTGGGGACATATCTTTTGCTTGGGATGATGTGCAAGGAAATTGGATAAACTACTTAAACGTCTTTAAAAACCACGCAAGGGTTGAATGGCTTGTGTTTAAAAACGAAGGAGATACTCCGTTGTACCTGTTTTCCATAATGGGTACTTTTGATGATGGGTATGGCGATGTTGGAATTGTTTTGCCCTATGTTGGCACTTACAGCATAGAGATGAAAATATACGGGTATGACAATTCAATTTCAATTAAGGACAAAATAAATTGCTTTACCGTATATCCAAAATCGGTTGAAATGAACGGATGGTACAGATCCATATCTCCAAAGGCAAGTTGGGACACCGAACTAACTTGGAACTATCTTGATTGCACTTGGGGTTATCCCGTGATTGGATTTAACACCACTTGGGACGATATGAGAAGTTCCACATACGAATCTATGGATAGGGCAACATATCTTGGGTTGTACTACAACGATGAGGATGTTAATGCAAGGATGGCGTTGTACAACTATAACATTATAAGTGATGAAAACGGGTACTTTGACTTGCAAATGGATTGGTGCGGACCTTATTTTTGGAACAATATGGATGTGAATTGGGCAAGCACACACGACCTTAATTGGGATAACACCGTTTTGACGGGCGACCTTCCTTGCTACTTTGTAATAGGCAACTTTAACTCGGGCGGTACGCCAACCGATTTGGCTGGCAACATACTTGAAATAGTTGATAAGGATGGCAACTACGGTTCCTACGCCTTTACACAAAACAACAATATTCAAGACATTGTGGATAGTCTTAACCAATATCCAGACCCAACCATACACAAGTTTTATTACAGGAAAGTGTATGTTAGCGGTGTTTCTTCAAGCGAACTAAACATACCCGATGGATATGTTATAATGGGTTTGGCAAGAAGAAGCGGAGCAGGTGGAGACGTTGCCTATGCCGGTATGGTTCAATTTGGAAACCAAGCACAAATAATTGGCGATGAACTTGTAATAAACCACGAACAAAACAATGAGTTTAGGTTCTTTACCAAAAGCAGGTCATACAACCCAAATTGGCAAGATACAAAATATTTAAGCAGTGTGCAAAGGGTTGGCAGAATGACAAGCATAAACCTTGACTATTCCAATTGCAAAATAAACGGCAAAACAAACCCTGTGTGGAAGGTTAAAAATGTAAACGATGAAAGTTTTGGGGAAGTTAGTTTCCAAAGAAAGAACTTTCACTATGTGTTTAAGAAACCGGGTTGCTATTCGGTAACACTTGAACTTGATGACACCAACGGCAACCACTATGTAGGGGAAAGAAAAATGTTTATCGTGGATTAAACAACCAACTTTTATAAATACAACGAAACCGAATAAAACTTTAAAAAATGATAACAGTAACAGAAATTTTGGGAACAGATGCCCTTAACGCATCAAGGATAACAATTAATTCAAACTTTAGCGTTTGTGCAGGTGCTATAAACAGTTTGCTTAACATTATAAGCATATCCGAATCCGCAGCAAGCATCGGAAACGGTGACACCCAATATACGGGCAACAGCCTTACGCTTGGTGCATATACACTTGATGCAACAACACTTGGACAACTTCTTGAACTTTTGAACCAAGGAAGCAACACATCAGACACACCGGTTGAACCATAATTATCAAACCCTAAAACACGCAAGTTATGAACAACGAACTTTGCTTCAAGTATGCCGCAATGGGAGGCGGTAAATCAATAATGCTTCTTTGCCAAGCGCACTCTCTTATGGAACAAGGATTTATTGTGCTTTTGTTAAAGCCAAGAATAGATGATAGGGATGGTTTTGATGTTATAAAATCAAGAACGGGCTTGTGTATGGAGTGCATAGGCATTGAGGAAGATGACGACATTTGCGACCTCGTTACCGATAACTTTCAATACGGAAACATATCCGATACACTTGATACACCTGTTTGGTTGTTGGTGGATGAAGCCCAATTCTTAACAGAAGAACAAGTTGGACAATTAAGGTTTCTTGTTGATGAATATAAACACATAAACGTTGTTTGCTACGGGTTAAAGGGCGATTTTAAAACAAACTTGTTTCCGGGTTCAAAGCGTCTTTTTGAATTATCCGACACCATAGAGGAAATGGTTAAGTATTGTTCTTGCGGAAGAAAGGCTACCATAAACGCAAGGCTTGATAGTGAAGGCAATGTGGTGACAAGTGGCGAACAAGTTGAAATAGGCGGTGATGAAAGGTATGCGGCAATGTGTACAAAGTGTTATTACGAAAAGTTGAAGAACTAAATTTCCATATCATTTTTTGTTAATAACTTTGTTTATAACTTTTTCATATTATGTGTATAATGTGAAAAAGTTTTTTTGTATTTTTGCAATGTAAAATTTGTAACTAAAACATTAACCTATGGATAAGGAAAAGTTTTTAAAAATCACAAGGTACATTGGTGAAAAAATAAGCCAAACCGGGTTTGAAAACAGGACCTATGCTGTTGGAGGCAGTGTAAGGGACTTTGTTATGGGCAATGAAATCAAAGATATTGACCTTGTTGTTGAATTGCCCAACGGTGGCATTTGCTTGGCACAATACTTTGAACAAATTGGATTAACAAAGGGAAGCGTTGTTGTTTACCCCACATACGGAACCGCAATGTTTCACCTAAAGGAATTTCCCGATGATGAAATAGAGGTTGTGCAAACACGAGGGGAGCAATACCACGAAGAAACAAGAAACCCCATAACTTGCTACGCATCCATTCTTGAAGATGCTTTTAGAAGGGACTTGACCATTAACGCCCTTTACTACAACCTTACAACAGGTGAAATTGAAGACTACACGCAAAAGGGGCTTGCCGATATCAAAAACCACATTATTAGGGTGACAAACGACAATCCCGATATTGTGTTTAACGATGACCCGCTTCGCATTTTGAGGGTGATTAGGTTTGCAACAAGGTTTGATTGGGAAATTGAAAAAAACACAAGGTTGTCAATGATTAAAAACAGAGACCGCCTATCTATAATTACCCAAGAAAGAATAACCGATGAGTTTAGCAAAATACTTACTTGCAAATATCCAGAAAAGGGTTTGGAAATGGTGGACGATATTGTTGGCTTGGAAAACCTAATTGACATTTTTAATGTTAATTACAGTTGCATCAGAAAAGACCCCGTTTTTGAAACAATACTAAATGTTCTAATGTTTACAAGCAACAACTTGGATGTTCGCCTTGCCGCATTGCTGCACCTTTTTAACGATGAGTGCGTTTGCCGAACCCTTAAGGATATGAAGTATTCCAACAAAATGGTGGAAAGCGTCCTAACCCTAATTGACTCCAGATTGTTTGATGGCTTTATGTGCGAATATGATAACTACTACAACAGAAAGCCCGATAAAATGAACAAGGAAATTTCCAAAATGCAACATGTTTTGGGTTCAAGGGAAATGTTTGGCAAGTACATTGATTTGCATTCGGCAATTTTCGATGCCAACAATAAGAACACTGATTTTGTGGAGGTGCTGCTTGATAGGGTAAACATTGACAAAATAGATATGTTTGACTACAACTTGCCTGTTGATGGCAACGACATTATGGAAGTGCTTGGAATAGAACCATCAAGGGAAGTTGAGGTTGCCAAAAACCTTTTGCTTGACCTTGCCTATGGCAACAACAACATAACAAAAGAGGAATGCATCAACTGGCTAAACGAAAACAAAAAATTTATTAAATTTAAGGCAAACATTTAAAACACATTAAATTTATGAGTTATTTGACTTACACACAAGTGTTTAGACAACTTGTTCAGGAATCAGAAAAAATTGAAAAGAAAAGACTTAATTCCTTACCGTTTCAACTAACACCAGCTAAACTTGATGAAAAATACAAGAAAAAGTACAACATAGGAAGCAACGATGTTTACTACAACATAACCAAAAATGGTGTAAAGGTTTGCGATGGGCTGTTTAGAAACTACATAACGGATTGCACCGAGAACCTAAACAAAGATAGGTTTGTTGTTTTAAACGCTTGTTTGGAAGATGTGTATTCGGATGACATTGTAAAAACATGCAACTTAAAAAGCAAGCATTGCATATCTTGTTTTACTTGCGTGTTTGATACCGAACTTTGCAAAATTGTGTATTTGTGCGATGATAGATTTGATAGTTCAATAACATTGTACAAAAACGTTGTTGTTGATAGCAGAAAAAACAAGGTGGTGTGGCTTCCTACTGGTGATGTTTTAATTGAATTAAAAAAAGAATCTTTTAAGTCGCTAAATGTTAACAAGGTTGGCAGTTTTTTGTTTGTTAGCGATTGCAAATACTCCGATGGAACCTTTATGAAAAGAATAAACATTGAAACGGGCGAAACCTTGGATGCTTGTGGCGAACAATTAAGTTAAACAATATTTAAAACCTATAATCTATGAGTATTGTAAAAAGATTTTGTCAAACACACAGGTTTTACTATACCGAAGCGGAATGCCCGTTTTGCTACAAGGACAAAAACAAGGGCAAATTCAAAAGGTTTGACCAAACAAAAAAGGAAGAATCCGAAAGAGAAGAAACCTACCAAAACAGTTTGGATAACCTAATTAAAAAATTTCAAAGCAAATAAAAATGATAAGCATTTGCACAGCCGCCCATAAGGTAATCCCCTTTTTAAATTTAAGGATTATCAATGTATGTTCCCAAAGTTTTAAAAATTGGGAATGGGTTGTTGTTGATAATTCCAAAGATGGCTGTGTTAAAAAGTATTTTGATGACTTTTTTAATGAAATGCAAGGCGTTTACTTTCCCGAATGCCGTGAAAAGATAAAGGTGTTTCACGAACCTTTTGACGGTGTTGAAATAAGGAATGGACGTGTTGGCAAGGTAAAAAATTTGTCCGTTAAACTTTCAACTTGCAAAAACGATGAATTTTTTGTTATGTTGGATTTTGATGATTTTTTGGTTGATGGTTTTTTAAACACGTTAAACAAAATAGCCAATGAACGACCAGACATTGAATATGTTAGCGGTGATTGCGTAACCGAGTTGTGCCAAAACATTGAAGATGGACGCTTTGCCACAAACGATTTTGTAAGCAAAACGTATTTAACAAAACCCTATGACGAACACTTGGATAAATTGTTAAAGTATGGATGCCAAAAAATGAAAGGGTTTTCCGAATACTGTAATTATTACAAAGAATCAAGCCACGAAAGGTTTGTGGAGGTGCCGGTTAGTGTGTATGTGGATTTTCCGTATGTTAGTTTTCGTTTGGTTTTAAGAAACGCAAACACCGTAAACACCCAATTCTTTTACCTAAACACGTATTTGCATCCTCACGCATATAGAAAAGGACCCTTTTTTGAAAAAATAAAGGGGTTTTGTGAGGACTTGCCAACAGAGGATGTTGTTAATTTAAGAACACCCTATTTGTTGAAAACAATGTATGTAAAAAAACCTTGCTATATACAAGTATCAATGTTAAGCAACTACACAAAAAGAATATCGGGAACCTTTGATGTTTCAAAGGAAGTTGTTCTTGGCAACTTTGCAAAAGCGCACGAAGAATATGAAAAACATTGTTGTTGGGAAAGGTACGAAACACTTGGAAAAAATATGATGAACCCAATTCCTTTTGAATTTTACAAAAGTTAGTTTTACAAGAAAAAAACACAATTTTTTATTATATTATACAAAGAAGGTATAGATAAAATTATAGAGGAAAAAACATTAGAAATCAAAAAATTGAAAAACAACATACATACATTGAATGATATCAAATTATCAACAAATAAAAATTTATAAAAATGAAAAATATATTGAAAGAAATGGTTGACCAAATAGGTCAAGAACAGACACTTCTTAGATTAAACAAATACGAAGAAGTAACAAGAACAGATAACAAAGATTCTGTAATGAGTGACGTGAATGATTTTATCAAATATTGTATAAAAACAGTTGTAGATAATAGTTAGTTTACTAATTATATCGATATTTTACTATTTCGCATATATTATATTTATTATTAGTAAAAACCTTTAACAAGGTTAAGTTAAACCAATTAAATTTTAAAGTTATGTTTGAGAACATTCAAAACAGTTTTGGCGGGCTTTTTGGAAAAATTGCCCCCGGTATGTGCCGCATTACTATGAACGGTAACATTGCGGTGAAATGCAAAAACGGTTACAAGGCTTACAATGTAAGTACTGGAAGATTAACCAATGTGACTAATTTTTGTTTCAACCTTGGTGATGAAATGTTTTTTGTCATCCCTACAAACAAAGCGGAAATTGGAGACATTATTTTGGTTAATGGTGAACCCAAGTGTGTTATTAAAGCCGAAAAAAATGACATAACAGTCATTGATTACAACAACAGTGAGATTAAGCACATTGTTCCTGAAAGGCACGTTTTTATGGGAAGTGTTTACTTCTATGGAAAAATCGTTTCCATGTTTGGCAATTCCTTTAAGAAAGGAAAAGGTCTTGGCAACATTATGAAAATGATGATGATGTCCCAAATGATGAGCGGTGGAAACGGTAATGGTAACAACCAGTTTGGACAAATGATGGCTATGTCCATGTTTATGGGTGGTAAATCAGACAGCAACCCCTTTGAAGGAATGTTTGACTTTTCGTTTGATGATGACAATGAAGATGAAGAGTTAAATGATTGCTCTGGAAAAGATTTAGAAGAGGAGGACTAAACTATGGGCAGTGGAAGTTGGACAACCGCTTCGTATCTTTCTTATAGCGAAGATGCGGGAAAAACTTATTGTGCAACAACAGGCAGGGTGACTAACCAAGTGTTTTACCAAAACAAACTTGACAAATCCCTTGACCCAAAGTTGTTTTCTGTTAGAGAGTGTGTAAACAACGAAGAACACCCCAATACCATACCTATTATTCTCGGACTTGATGTTACCGGTTCAATGGGTGCTACTTGCAAGGAATGCGCAGAGGCGTTGGGTGTTATTATGACCTCCCTGTACAAAAAGTACAAGGATGTTGAATTTTGCATTATGGGCATTGGTGACCTTGCCTATGATGATGCTCCTATCCAAATGTCCCAATTTGAATCCGATGTTAGAATTGCCGAATCCTTGGACAAGGTCTATATGGAACACGGTGGTGGTGGCAACTCATACGAAAGTTACACTGCCGCTTGGTATATGGGTCTTAAAAGAACCAAGTTGGATGCAGTTGATAAACAAGGACGCAAAGGCATTATCATTACAATGGGCGATGAGGAACTAAACCCCTATTTGCCTTTTGAAAAACTAAACAATGTCACTAACTCAAAGGAACAAGCGGATGTTAAAACCAATGAATTGTACGAAGAAGTTTCCAAAAAGTTTGATGTTTACCACATTGCGGTAAACGATTCGGGCAATTGCTATGACTACCACAAAAAGGGAATTGATGAAACCTTTGGCAATTTGCTTGGCAAAAGGTTGAAAATTTCCACCATCAACAAACTTTCTGAAACCATTGAAAGTTGCATTGATGATTCTTTGCAAAGCAATCCTTGTGTTGGCGAAGCACCCGCACAGGTTCAAATCAACGAAAATGGAGAAATTTCTTGGTAGTTTGTAATTTGTATTAATATGAATGCGAGAATAGTAGTTGGGTCGTGCTATGGCGATGAAGGCAAAGGAACCATAGTTGCAAGACTTTCAAAAAACACACCAAACCTTTTGAATGTGCTAACCAATGGAGGTGCTCAACGGGCGCATTCCATTTTGACAAAGGATGGCGGGTTTACCTTTCAACATTTTGGTTCGGGAACCTACTATGGTGCGGACAACTACTTTTCCCGCTTTTATATATTAAACCCAATGCAATTTGCAAAGGAATACGAAACCCTTTTCACAAAGCCAAAAAACATCTATGTTGATTTTTGGTGCAGGTTTACCACCCCATACGATATGATGGCAAACAACATAATGGAAGAAGCCTTAAAAAGAAAGGCATCTTGCAGGATGGGGATTTGGAACACCGTTAAAAGGTACAAGGAAACCGATGCGCCAACCTTTTGGGAGTTCATGGCAAGTGCAAACAAGGAACAACACCTTGCCTTTGTAAAAGCATATTACGAAAAGTTTTTGGATATTCCAGATAGTTGGAAACCAGTTTGGAACAACCCAACAATAGTCAGCCATTACATAAGCGATTGTGCTTTTATGGTTGGGAAAACAAAGTTTGCAAGTTTTGATACAATGGGTGCAACCTACAACGACTTTGTGTTTGAAAACGGACAAGGGCTTTTGCTTTGCGATAAGGGTGTTGATACATCCGATACAACACCATCGCACACCGGTTCCTTATACGCAAAGTTGCTTGTAAATGACCTTGGGGTTGGAATAAACACCACAATACACTATGTTACAAGACCGTACCTAACAAGGCACGGTGATGGTGGTATGGAAAACGGTTGCAATCAGTCATTGTTTGGAAACAAAAAATATGAGGATAGAACAAACACCTACAATGACGCACAAGGCAACTTTAGAATAGGCGAACTTGATATGGCAAAACTAAAGGAAAGAATTTCTTTGGATGCCGAATACATTCCCTTTGTGTTGGAAGTGACCCATTGTGATGAAATGGATAGGGAGGTTGAATTTAAAAAGAATTTTGAAAACGTTAATTTTTACGAAACACCAATAGTTTGATTATTATGGCTAACAAAAAAGATAGTTTGGGAGATAGAATGAAAGGCAACTATGAAAATGTTACAAAAACAAAACTTGTAAAAAGAATGCCGGTTGCCATTAGAATTGATGGAAAAGCATTTCACACATTTACAAGGGGGTTTAACAAACCGTATGACCTTGTTCTTTCAAGGGCAATGGAACTAACAACCCAAAAACTTTGCGAAAACATTCAAGGTTGTGTGTTTGGCTACACCCAATCGGATGAAATAACGCTAATCCTTGTTGACTACAAAACACTTGATACAAGTGCTTGGTTTGACAACGAGGTGCAAAAAATGTGCAGCATATCCGCATCAATGGCAACAATGTGGTTTGCCAAGATGTTTGAAAAGTGTGTTGTGGATTTTAACAGAAAAATGGATGTAAGGGCAACACCAATAGATGACGAACAAGTTATTGATGAATACTATTTTCCAGATGATGTTTTAGAAGAGTACGGTATAAAGGACAGCGAAACCGCTTTGGGTCTTGTTAAAAAATACAAGGCGGCTTGCGAAAAGGGTGCAATGTTTGATAGCCGTGTGTTTAACATACCAAAGGAAGAAGTGTGCAACCTTTTAATATGGCGTCAACAGGATGCAACAAGAAACAGTATTGAAATGTTGGGAAGGGCGTATTTTAGCGATAAGGAATTGTTTAAAAAGAATTGTTCCAACATACAAGATATGCTAATGGAACAACACGGTGTCAATTGGAACAACATTTCCACAAGGTTTAAGCGTGGATTGTGTTGCGCAAGAAAGATTATTGAATTCCCTTATACATGTATAGCAAACCGCAGACCATGGTTTGTTGATGAAAACATTCCAATTTTTACCCAAGATAGGGACTATGTTGAAAAACATATTTTAATTTAACGCTTATGATAGTTTTGTGTTTTGGACTTGTTGTGTTTGCCGTAATTATAGGTGTATTTGTGTATCTGCTTCTTGCAAGTTTGGTATCCGTTGAGATATTTTTGCTTGCACTTGCCATCACAATTGCGGTTTGCGTAACATTTGTTGTTTTGGCAAAGAAAATAATAAATAAAAGAAAAAAGCAATGAGATATTCCGAAGATGATTTGTTTGTTTGCGAATGCGGTGATGTGTGTCACCAATTCGTTGTTTCCCACTTTAAGGATGACGATGAAATCTTTATATCGGTTAAACTAACAAGGGGGAGGTTTTTTGAAAGAATTTGGCACGCCTTTAAATACGTCTTTGGTTTACCTTGCAAATACGGTGACTTTGAAGAAGTTATTTTGAGCGATGAAGAAATAAAAAGACTTGCCGGTATTTTAAACAACAAAATAAAGGAAAATGAAGAACGAAAAAACTCTAAACTATAAGGATGTTATGTATGGCGATATTGTTGCCATAGAAGACTTCAACATTGACAAGGATACATACGATTTGGTTAGAAGCATTGTGCCTTGCAAGGTTGTTGGGTTCACCGATGGTAACACCATCCTTGAATACGAAAACAGCGACAAGGAACCCACCCTTACCGTTATGCAAGATTTTATGCCTTTTGAAATAACAAAGGGTTTTCTTGAAAAAAACGGGTTTGAACCAATAGAGGAAAATGTGTATGAATTGGGTTTTGGCGATGAAATAAAACTTACCATTATATTGGGCAACGACACAACAACACCGTTTGCGGGTTTGGTAAAGCCAAATTGTTCAATAGGTGTTTATGAAAAATGCCCGTTACACGTTGTTCAACATATCCTAAATGGATGCGGTTTGGAAATGGAATGGATTTTGTAAATATATTATAAGGTATGATAGCAAAAATATTAAAGTGGAGGGAATCACAAGAAGAACCAACCGATATAAACGCACCTGTTTTGTATTGCACAGCCAACGGCAAACTTGGTGTGTTTAAGGATACCAAAACTTGTTTGGGCGGAGACACAAGTAAAATGTTTAGCGATTGGAGTGGACGAGTTAGAAAATACAACATTAAGTATTGGGTATATTCAAGCGAAATAACACCTTTAACATAAGATTATGGAAGATATAGCAAAGAATGTTTACAAGTGGATATTATACAGCATAAACGGTTACACACCAAAAGAAATAGAAAAAATTGAAATAGAAAATGAATCTATGTTTTTGGAACTTGTTGCCGTTATGGAAGGTGTAAAAAAGTGGAATGATTTGTAAACTTATAAATACTAAAAACAATACAACTATGTCAGAAATTTTAAAAACAAATTGTGTAAACGAAGGTATGGACAACGATGAAGAATTGTTCAATATGGTTTTTGAAAACTTCAAAAGCAAATACAGAAGCAGAAGGCTTGAAATAGAACATAGAATGTATGGCAACATCGTAAAGGTTGATGGCGAAGACAAGTTCAACACAACCGGCTACAATTTGTTGTACAACCTTCAGCGTTTGTGCGAATGCTTGGAAGATGAACTCTTTTAATATACCCAACCAACAATGGATAGTAGATTAGAAAAAATAAGACATTTTAAGGGTACTGTTATGGATTTTGAAACTTATGTTCAATCCAAAATAGACCAAACCAAAAAGCAAAACAAAAAAGATAAAAAAATCAAGGAAAGCATTGACTTTACTTGCAACGATGAACCCAAGTACAACCTTTGCAGGATTTTTGGGGAACCAACAAACATAATTTGTTACGTCACTGATTGTTTAAGGGAAACCAACCACGAAGATTTGGTAGAAGAATACAAGCAAAGGGCGTTGGAAAAAGATTACAACAACCTTGTTTTGGTCAGTATGGATTACCTAAACATTTGCAACCAACAATAGCATATAGCACAACACAATAAAATTTGCCCCGACATTTGTTGGGGCTTTTTTGTTTTTGTGGATATATGGTGAATATATCTATTGTTGATAACTTTGTTAATAACTTTTTTGTGGGTTTAGTTGCATATATAAAATATTTTTGTATTTTTGCGGTGTAATTAAAAACAATAGGATTATGAAAAAGTTAATTGTATTTGTAACATTATTATTTATTTCTTTTATTGGGTTTTCTCAAAAATATTTTCAAACATTTGGGTGGACCAATAATAATTTATCGCTATATTATGCGAATGATACTACAAAGTATTATCAATATTCGTGTAATTATGGTTCTACTTGTTACCATTATTGCCAAGATTCTTATTCGATTGGAATAAATGATACAAATGTTTGTTTTTTGGTTTTTCCAAAAAGGTTTTTTTATTGGAGTTGTTACCCTTATAATAATGGGTGGGGTGGGGATAATACCGCACCTTATAATAATTATTGTAGATATGGTAGTGATAATAGTAGTACTCAAATTATTAAATATGCAAAGCCAAAAGGTAATTTAAATATTCCATATTACAATATTCGTTTAGAAAATTCAATACCGCAATATAGAACTGTTATTGGTATTTCGGAAAGAACATTTTATGGCTGTGATAGTCTTGTTAAAATTACAATTCCAAGTACAGTAAGAGAAATAGGAAGAATGTTTGTTTATGGGTGTGATATGTTAGACACAGTTGTTTTTGAAAACACATTTAATGATGATACAATATATCCGCCAACAATGAATGATTACACTTGGTTTATAACACAACCAATTACAATTGTTGTTCCTTGCAATTCTTATGATACTTTTTATAATTACATACATTCTTTAAATACACCGCAAATTGTTCAATTAAATATTATTCCCGATCAAATTTGTAATTGTAATGCTTATACTCTTGATACTATACAAGTTTATGATACAATCAGGGTTAATGAAACTATTTATGACACTATACAAATTTATGATACAATTGTTACAAACATATATAACACGCACCACATATATGATACGATATTTGTAAACGATACAATTTGGCATAATGTGTGGAATATGTATTATGATACAACAATTGTTAATGTTTTTGACACAATTTATGAAACAATAACCAATGTTTATAATGTATTTGATACAATCATTGTTTCTTTAATTGATACAATTGTTGTTTATTCGTACATTAATGAATACGATACAATTTATGAAACAATTTATGACACAATTCTTGTTTTTGTTCAAACACCACAAACCTATGATGATTTAAAATTATATCCTATACCAACAAGGGATTATGTTAATGTTGAATATTCTGGACAATTGGTCTATAAATTATATAACGATAGAGGCAAATTCCTTGAATGTGGAACTATTATGTCATACGATAAGTTGGATTTAACAAAATATGCAAGTGGCACATATTATTTTAAGGCAACTTTGGACAATGGCGATATTGTTACTAAAAAGGTTATAAAAATGACATTATGATAAGTATAATGATTGTATTTGCAATTACAAACCCATAACCAAATTTGTTTTATTTACACTTTTAAAAAGCACGCCAAGCAAGCGTGCTTTTTCTTTTTGGTAAGTTTAGTCACACATATAAATATATGTAGGATATACTATAACCGTGAATGCAAAGGATTAAAATCACACCAAACCTTACAAGCACCAGTGTCACATACCTTAACGACAATGGTGTTACCGGTATTTCTTATGTAAAAAACCCATACACAAGTAAGGGTTGTTCGGGTTCCAATGTTTGCAACGACTATACTGCGGTTACAAAGTGCCTTATTGATATTTACCAAGGAATAAGGGCTTGCCAAACAATATACCTTGTTGACAAAAACAACAACCTTTTGGATCTTGACAGGCTTGATTGGATTGACCTTACCATAATGAACGAGTTTGGTTGCAGTGTTTATTGGTTTAGCACAAGGGAAAGGGAATACTACAACGGCATAGAAGTTTTGCAAGAAAAGGTCACGGGCGACATCTTTTCAATAGACGCAAGCAATTGGGACAACTTTGCAAAAAACAATGTTTTTGATTATACAAAAGACCTTGTTTATGCCGATAAGGAAAACGGTTTTATTGAAATAGGAAACGAATACGAAGTTGGGGAAATAATTACAAACCCAATTTCCTACAATGAAAAATTGTACATAACCATTTCGCCTTATTTGTTGGGTGGCGATACAATAGCGGTTAAGGCAAACGGTTCACCCAACCCCGTAAAACTTGGAGAACAAACCGAACTAATAAGTGTAACAGGCGATGGGAGCAGTATGATGCTTGATATAATATCCGAAAACACCAACCACGAACCCGTTGAAATGCAAGTAAGTGGAATAAACATATCAACTGTTTCGGGAATAAAAAACAAGGGTGCTATAAGGGTGTGCTTTGAAGATTATGAAACAATGCACATGATGCCGGCAAACCTAACAGGTGTGCTTACATTTAAGTTTAAGGATAATGATGCCGAAGAAAGTGGTTCAACCCACGTTGTTAGTTGCATAGGAATTGGCAGGGTTTACAAAAACGTCAACCTTGACGATAACCTTGAAACACCAATTGTTTCACACGAGGTTATACCCGAACACATTTCTTATGACAACACCGATAGCGGTTTGCAAAGTACAACAATGTTGGATGCGGTTGCCGAAGTTTGCTACAACCTCAACAATGTTAAGCAAGATAAAAACTATACAAATTTGTTTGAAGATTGCAAGTACAGTGAAGAAAAAGACCTTTACTATTGGGATGTTTACCACATGCTTGGTACAATGGAGGTGAATGTGTCAATGGAAGATTTAGATGGAAACGATGTTGAAGGAGATGTTGAATACATTTCCATTAACCACTTAAAGGTGTGGTTTACCGAATGTGTTCAAGGATACATATACATTAACTAAAACATATATTAATTAAAATGGCTAAAAAGATATACGTTTGTGATAACCTAACGGCAAAGGATGTTAAGTACGCTTATTCTGAAAGTTGCGGTATAGAAGCGGACAATGTTCAAGATGCCTTGGATATTATGTGTTCAAGAATAAATTCCGAGGTTAAGGATAAACATTATGTTGAAACATTTTGGGATCCAACCGACACTTGGGAAGTTTTGCACAACCTTAACAAAATGGTCGCAGTTACCATTGAAGACCTTGACGGTAATGATATGGAAGGCGATGTTGAATATGTTGACCAGAACATTGTTGTAATACATTTTAGCCAACCGGTATCAGGCAGTGTTTTTGTGAATTAATCTTTTTTATAAATATATTGATAAATTGATTGTTTAACCAAACTCAAAATTTATGACACAATAAACAAAAAATATATACATAAAACAAAATGGCAAAATATTTTTACACCAATATTGACCTTAAGGGCAATCAACTTATAAGCGGTGTTATACACAATGCCACTACTGCTCCAACAGGAGGTGTGGCTGGACAGGTGTACTACAATACCGATGATAAGTTAATGTACCAACACAATGGTACAGAGTGGGTTGTTGTTGGAGGAAGTGTTGCCAACCTTGCAACCGATGTTAAAAAGGTTGTTACGGGTTCCACAACAAGCAATGGCACTGCCAATTTGCAAACAACCGATTTAAAAGACATGAAAGTTGGTGTTGGCTTAACCAACTTGACAACTGTCACATCCGACACAACTGTAAGCGGTGAATTTCAAGCAATTGATACCGCTTTGCAAGATGTTAAAACAACTTATGTTAAGGCTGGTTCCACTTATACAAGTGGTGACATTCTTGTTGCTGGTGCAAGTGGTGGCATTAAGAATGCAAGCACAACGGGTTACAGCATTGAAACCACTCTTGACCCAACGCACAGCACCAAAATCCCCACCTCCGAAGCAGTTGCAACCTACATTGGTTCACTTGCCGGTGGTATTAACTACAAAGGAACCATAGGTGCTTCCCCTGCTACCGAGCAATCACTTCCTACAACAGGTGTTAAGGTTGGTGATGCTTATGCGGTAACAACAGCAGGTACTTACACTCCTTTAACTGAGCCTTCTGCAGTTGGTGACCTTATTATTTGTAACTCTGTAAACGGTGGCACAATTACTTGGACAAACGTGCCAATTAACTTTACCGTTGAAGATAAGCAACTCAGGAACTTTGCTCCGGCAAGCGGTGCACAAACCATTGCAACCATTGATGGCAAAGACATTACAATGAGTTTGCAGGCAATTACAACAGATACAAGCGGTAGCGGCAATGTTGTTACCGGTGTTTCTGCAGATGCCAACAACAAACTTACAATCACAACGGGCAACGCCCTTACAACGGTTAACCCCGCAAGTGCTGGTACGGGTGTTGTAACAAGTGTTGTTAAAAATAGCAACAACACAACAATCGATGTTACTTATACCGACTTAACAGTTGCTGCCCCAACAGGCATACAATATGTTACATCGGTTAGCCAAGCTGCAGACGGCAAGGTTACTGTAAGCGGTACCAATTTTGATGGTACTGTACCAACAAGCAGCCCATCTACTTCAAACGCCCCAACAACAAAGGCTGTTAAAGACTATGTTGATGGCATAGTTGATGGTTTGGAGGGCAGTGCTACCATTGCTTCTGAAGCAAACAGCGTAGTTACCTTGAAAGCAGGTATTACCGAAACCAACGGTGTTGTTTCAAACAACTCAGGTTCTGACATTGTACTTGCCAAAGTTGCAAAAACAGGAAAAGCCGAAGATGTTGAAACAGCTGCCATTAAAAGCCAAGATGGACAATCAACAATTGTACCCGCCGGTACGGTTCAAGATTCTTTACAATACATTGCAAGGGAACTTGATGCCGCAGTTGCAGGAAGTGTTGCTTCCTTTGGCGGTGAAACCGGTGCCATTACTGTTGGCAATGGCTTAAAGATGACCAGCAAAGAAGTTAGTGCAAGAACAAACGGCTACATTGTTAATAATGCAGGTACAAGCAACAACGCACTTGATATTGATTCTACAAAAGTTGATAGTGCCTACACTGTTGCAGACACCACAAACCTTGCAACTGTTGGTACGGTTAAAACCGCTATTGAAGGCTTGGATGTTAGCAACATTACAGGTTTTGGAAAAGGCAAAACCCTTGCTACTTTAACAGAAACAGATGGTATGGTTGCCGCAACTTTCCAAGACATTGAAATTACCCACACACAAGTTAGCGATTGGAGCAGCAACATTGGTGTGCAAAGTGTTACCACTGGAACAGCCAACGGTACAATTGGTGTATCTACCAATGGCGGTGCCGCTGCAGATGTTGCAGTTAAAGGTTTGCAAACAGCCGCTTATGTAAATGTTGACTACTTTGAAAAGAAATTTACAGATGGCTCTCACGATGTTGTTACTATTGGAAGTTACACACCAGCAAGCGGTGAGATTGCAACACAAAAAGTTGAATTCTTTGATGGTACACAAACCAACGGTGCTTTGGGAACAAGTGCGGTTACCGACACCTTGTACATCTCCAAAGCAGTTACAGCATCCAACCCAATTATAACCAATGATGACTTAAGTGGCATTACAGGCGCAATGGTTTATAAAGGTGTTGTTAACGCCAACACAGATCTTCCCACCACAGATGTTCAAGCAGGATGGACTTATGTTGTGGGTACCGCTGGAACCTATGCTGGACAAGCATGCGAAGTTGGTGATATGATTATTGCTAAAGATAGCACGCCTACTTGGAATGTTATTAATGGTGAAAACCAAGTTACAAATGCGGGCGCAACCATCACAGCAGGTGCTGGCACAGCAACAACAATAGCAACGGTTGATGGAACCAACATTACCGCACAAGTTTCTGTTACCGCAGGTACAGCCACAATCGCTTCCAAATCAGGAAATGTTGTTACCATTAAGTCAGGTGTTGCACAAACAGGAACAAGCGGTACCATTGGAAACGATGGTGGTACTGATATAGTGCTTGATGATGTGGCTGTTACCGGTAATGCAAATGAATTGACTGTTACAAGCGCAACCTATGGTGGAAGCGAGGCTACAACAAACGCACAAACCGCTTTGACAAACTTGGCAAGTGCAATTACCAACGCCAACATAACCATTGATGGACACAAGGGTGCTATTACAACAGGTGATGGTATTACTGATGTTGCTGCCGATGGTGGTAGTTTTGGTATCCAAATTGATAGTACAAACGCAAACGGATTAAGTGTTGGTGCAAGTGGGTTGGCTATGGCAAAAGCAACTGGTTCAACATTTGGTACAGTTGAAGTTACCGCAGGCAATGGTTTGACACTTACAAACGGTGTTGTTGCATACGCACACAACACAAGTGCAATTACTGTTGCAAGCAAGAACGAATCAACCAATGTTATTACTATTAACGGTACTTTAACACCAGACGCTTCAGATGCTATTACAACTTCCAATGAAATTACTTTGGCAGCTGTTGCCGCAACGGGTGCCGCAAATGAATTGACAGTTACAAGTGGAACTTATGGTGGTTCTACCGCTACAACCAACGCACAAACCGCTTTGAACAACTTGGCAAGCAGCGCAGTGCTTGTTTATAAATCAGGTGCGCTTACATTTAGCAACAACACCGCCACTATAACAATAAGCGATGCCGATTTGCAGAATAGTGCCATTACTGAAATTAGGGATAGCAGCCACAATGTTGTTGAATGCGATGTTGTTTACACCAACGCAACAACCATTACTGTTACTGCAAACGGTAACCCAACCGGTTTGTATGCAATTGTACACTACAAGAAAGCATAAGTTTGAACATAACAACTTTGTTAAGGGTGGCATAAGCCACCCTTTTTTATTTCCAGCATATATCCACGATATATCCAATGAATCCAACTATTCGCAAATGGTTGGATTTGTTGTTTTTGTTGATAACTTTGTTAATAACTTTTTTGGAAAATGTGGTTGCCTATATAAAAATGTTTTGTATTTTTGCGGTGTGTAAAATAATATATCTAAAGTTGTGAATATGTTAGATTATTCAAAAATAGGAACAAATAAAATTTGGTTTACAAGCGATTTGCACTTTTGCCACGACAGGGAATTTGTATATGTTCCAAGAGGTTTTAAAAGTGTTGATGAAATGAACAACGCCATTGTGGAAAGATGGAACAATGTTGTTGGCGATGATGACTTTGTTTTTGTGCTTGGCGATTTGATGTTGGGCAACAACGAAAAGGCTGTTGAACTTGTAAAAATGCTAAAGGGCAAACTTGTTGTGGTTTTGGGAAACCACGATACCGATAACAGGATTGAACTTTACAAGACTATTCCAAACATTGTGCATATTGAATTCTCAATGCGTTTAAGGGCAAACGGCTACCATTTTTTCCTAACCCATTATCCTTGCCTTACGGGTTCTTTGGAACACGATACGCCAAAGAAAACCACAATAAACCTTTTTGGACACACCCACAGCAAAAACTTGTTTTACGAAGACAGACCCTATATGTACAATGTTGCTTTGGATGCCCACAATTGCACACCGGTTTCATTGGATACCGTTATAGAGGATGTTGAAAAGGAATATGTTAAATGTAAAAAAATGCTTTAGCAACAAGGTTATTAAATTATAAAAACAACAAAATGGAAGCGCAAGAAGCAAAACTTTATAGGGGAGATGAATATGTAAAATCATTGTGCCTTTTGGGTTATAATGATGATTTTGATGAAATTGTTGTTGAAAAAGATGGCACAATGACAGTTTCAACATTTGAAGATGAGTTTAACAAAGAAACAAGAACATACGAACCTGTTAGTCGTACATATAAAGGCATAACAAGAATTAGTTTTAAATAAATGAATTACACCGTTTATTACCACGAATTAAATCCAGATAAACCAACACCTCCCGCCAATTCGTTTGTATCCATTGTTAATGCAAGTGAAGAAGAAGTTAGGTTGGTTTTAAGGTTTCTTGATACAAGTACACCCGAAATGGAAAAGGAAAACACAGCCAACTTGCTTGAAAAACTTTTAAAGGGATGCGGCAAACTAAAGGAACACGATTGGATTGATTACATTTTTCTTAATGAATTATAAAAACTAAAAATATGAAAGAAGAAGATATTAACTTGGTTTTTGAAGACCTTTGTGCAAGAATAACTTGCGGTGTTAAGTTTCACGTTGATTACGATAATAATGTGACAACACTTAAAAACATAGGAATTGCTGATAACACACATTATTGCAACAACGTTTACAGCATTGCAAAGGATGGTGTAAAGCCATACTTGCGTCCACTAACAAGCATGACCAAAAAGGAATACGATGAATATGTCAAGTTGGCACACTATACAGGTGCGGGTGTTTTAATGCTTAAACACGGTGAAAAAAGTGTTTGGGTCCCGTCTTTGGAAAAAATTAGTTGGCTAAACAAACACCATTTTGACTACCGTGGACTTATAGAAAAAGGTCTGGCTTTAGTTGCACCAGAAGATATGTACAATTAAGCATACTATTATGAAAAGTAGTGAAGAAATTTTGCATGAAATGAAATGGGAACTTGCCCATAAAATTAAAAAAGACATTGAAAATATTCTTGAAAATTATAAAGAACCTTGTCTTGCTCTTAAAATGTCAATAGGTTTAAATGCCAACATCAATGTTGTTCATTATAGTGGAAATGGAAGAAAAAGTAATCCTCCTGCAACCATAGCGGAAAGCGGGGTTGGGTTTACTTTGTCAGGTGTTGAAAATTGGAATGACTAATTTAACAATGATATGGATGAGTTAATAAGATATATAAGAAAAAACGAAACCGAAGCTGAAGCAACTGTTAGGCGTGAGCGTGAACTATCCACAAAGCACGTTATAATAGACCTTTTGCAACGACAAGCAACTTTTGTTATACCCGATAGGGTTTTGGAAATGGTTGAAAAAGAAGAACAAAAAATTGGTATGATAAAAGAATACAGGGAAAGCAAAGACCCAAATAAAAACAAAAGGTTTCCTGTTGGCAAAATACCTGTTCTTAATTTGAATAAGTTGGTTGAAGACATACAAAACGTAAAGCAAACTTTTTTAAACGAACCAATATCCAAAATAACAACAACCATAATGGAAACAAAGTTGCAATGGATATTTGAACAATTTCTTAATTATAGCGAAACCTACATTAAATACATTTAGTTATGAACAACAATTGGAAAACTTTAAGAAATATGTTGCTTGAACAACTGGAAGATATTCGCCACAAACGTGGTTCTTCCGGTAATTATTCAACTTGTTCAAAATGCTACAACGAAGTTTTGAAAGTTATGGATGCAATAGATAACAATACTAAAAATTTGTTGCACCCATTTAATTGTGTTTGGAAAACAGATGAAGAAATGGAGGAAATTAAAAACGAATCCAATGACTATGTATATATTTTACAAGGATACCAACATCCAAATGCTTGGAATGGCGAAGCCGGTGAATTGTACCCAAAATTGGTAAAAACCCAAAACAAAAAGTAAAATTATGACAAAGGAAGAACTGCAAAAGGAAGCGATTTACAACATAAAGGTTGAAACTTTGCAAACCGTTTTGCCATTAAGCAAAGAGGTTGTAGAAAACAAAATTATGCCCGTTTTTTATGACCTTTTTATTGTGTTTTTAGATATAAACGGACACATACGAAAAACAATAGAACGTATGAACAGACCAATTGTGGTAAAAAGCGATAAGTTTGTAACGGAGAAGTTTGTTGAAAAGGTTTGCAAATGGATTGAAGAAAACACCTTAACAATAAACGATGGTGCAACCCACTATGTAGCATCAAAAAACAAGGTAACGCAGGAGGAATTTGTTAAATCCCTTAAAGAGGAATTTTCTAACTTAACAAAAGAGTAAAATGGTTGCAGATATTAGGTACATATTGGAAACAAACGAATTGGAAATAACCGACTACTATGGCAACCCAACATACGTCGATATGGAATCGTTGGAACCCGTTGATGCAAACGAAAGGGAATTGGGTGTTGAGTTGGAATATGTGGTAAACAAAAAACTCCACGTGTTTTTCTATCCAGAAGGTGTACTTTGCGATTGGTACGAAGATTAAACAACAAATATATGGATTATTACATTATTGAATTTCAAACAAGGGAGCAATACGATTGCAACGGCAACTGTGTGCCAAAGTCAATAGCCAAAACGTTTGATGAAAAAGCAACACTTGGCGAAATTGTGGATTGGATAAAAAGCAATGCGGGAACGTGGCTTGACGATTACAATATATTGTCAAACCCACAAATAATTGGCATTTACAAGTAAAGGGAAATTAATACCAAAACCAACACAAACCTTTAAATTATGAAAGAAGAAAAACAACACGTGGTTTACATTCCAAAAATAGGGACACACGTTGATGACAACGCCTTTGGCGGACACTATATTACAAAATGGGAACAAAAACGTCTTATAGAAGATGCAAAAAGAAGTTGGAAGCGTACCATTAATTGCCCAAAGCAACTAATAAATGTTGAATGTATGCCAAATGAAAAAACACCATATCCGCATTTGGAAAGCAAAATTGTTAACAACCCCTATTTTGGTTGGAAGGAAAGCCAATTAAAAATAGTAATAAGATAAAGATATGAAAATGATTTTTAAATGGGAACCCGAAATTGGTTTCTTTGTTTTGCCAACAATAACATTGGGAACATACAACTCGCCCAACTTTGGCAATGAGTGGCCGCTTGTGTTTGGCATAACGTTTTTATGGTTAAAATTTCATGTGTGTTTTGAATTTAAAAAACAATAGAATATGGAAAGTTGCGAACTAATGATTGGAAATTGGGTTGAAGTTATTTTATCCGACCACCTAAAGTATGTCCAAGTTGTAGAAATTTATGACAAAAGTGTGTTGGTAAAGGATGGCAAAGATGAATGGGAACCCGAAGAAATAAACATAGCAAACATCCAAGCCATACCCCTTACCGAAGAAATACTTTTGGCTAACGGGTTTGTTGTGTCAAAATACCAATCTATCCTTGAAGATGTTGGTGCGTGCATTATTTATGGAAAATATGAAAGAATTGTTGAAGATGGTTGGACAGTTGCTGGTGACTTGCACCACCCAATTAAGTATGTTCACGAATTGCAACAAGCATTAAGGTTTTGTTCGATTGCAAAAGAAATTAAGTTATGATTAAAGAAGATTACGTAAGTTTGGAAGTTGCAAAACTTTTAAAGGAAAAAGGTTTTGATGTGGAAACCGAATATTGCTATTTGGGTGATTATCATAATTTGCGTACAGCAAGTCTTTATCCAAAAAGCACCGTTACATTTGCACCAACACACCAGATGGCTTTAAAGTGGTTAAGGGCAAAAGGTATATTTGTTGAAATACATCACTACAATTCCACATCAATACCATTTGCTTGGTATGTGTTTGCATACAACACATTGCCTCCCCAAAACGCAAGCACCTATGAAGAAGCGGTGGATAATGCCATAAAGTATATCCTTGAAAATTGGGATAACATTAACAAAACATTGGTTTTGTATTATAAAAACGATTCAAAATACCCAAAAATATGATTACCGAAGATAAAGAAAAGGAACTTGATAATGATTATATAATTTACAAATTTAACAAAATGTTGCAAAGCGGGGAGTTTAGCAGAGATGAATGCTATGCTTGGCTTAAAAGCAAAAAAGAAGAAAGGGAGACAATGTTTGAAAAGAAACACGGGTTTCACTTGTGTATGGATTTCAACTACCTTTATCCCGAAGTGTTTGGACCAACACCCGAAACCTTTGAAAAATGGAAGGATGACCTTGTTACTAAAAGGTTAAACGGAATTCCCCTAAAGCGTGAAGAACTGGTTAAAAAATACGGTGAAGAAGAAGTTTCCAAAATGGAAAGATGGATGTCAAAAACAACAAATAAAAAATTTAGTTTCAATGATTAACGAAGATTATGTAAGTTTTGAGGTTGCTAAACTTTTAAAGGAAAAGGGTTTTGATGAACCAGTTATGTACCACTTTACACCCGATGGTACTCAAAGGAAATTCCAACAAGCATTTTATAGGGATGATGTTGCACAACCAACTTTGCAAGTGGCAATGAAGTGGTTAAGAAAAAACCACAGTATTTTTATCGCAACAGAGTTTGGTTGGTTTCATGGTGACTATGAATACCAAGCATCCGTTGTAAAAATGAATCCAACCATACCTCCAACATTAGATAGTATAGAATATATAAAGAGTTTTAGAACCAATACATTGGAAAAATCTTGTGACGAGGCTATCAAATATTGTTTAACCAATTTAATTTAATTAATATGGTTACTGAAGATTATGTTAGTTTTGAAGTTGCGAAACTTCTTAAAGAAAAGGGGTTTAATGCAGATACTGAACACGATATATGGTATGTTGTTGAAAAATTTTCAACTGGATGCCACTGGAATTCTTGTACATACAAAGTTGGCGATATAGCAAGAGAATACGATGAGAAATGTTGTATTGCTATGCCAACGTTGCAAATGGCTATGAAATGGTTAAGGGAAGTACACGGGTTGCATATTGACGTCTTTGTGGGCGTGGATGAATCCCATGATGCCGATGGTGTTATGGTTGATGAATGGCATTTTTGGACTTACCGCATTGCAACAACTAATGGCGAGATTGTTTACGATGCCTATGGCCAATTTGATGTGGTTGAACACCAAACCTATGAAGAAGCGGCAGAGAATGCAATTTTGTTTTGCCTAAACAATCTTATATAGTATGGCACAAGATTGGCAAGTACCCGGTGACGCAATATGTCCAGATGAACCAACTTGTATGTATTGCGGCAAATATGCGAAACAACCGAAGTGATATATACAGGGGATGATGAAAGTTATGAAGGGTTTGAAGTTTGGTGTTGGTGTGATGATTGCCAAGCGGACACTTTTCACAAAATGGTAAAAGATGAAACATTAAGCAAAAAACTATATGAAAGAGAAAATATTAAATGAAATTGATGAGTTTGTAAGTCTTTGTTACACCGCCTTTAAGTTGGGTGCTGGTGATTTTGCAAAAGAGAACTTTCCAACAATTGTGGAAAACTTTTGGGATGGCGAAAAGACGGATAAAGAAAATCTTGAAACAATTAAACAAATGTTTGAAACCAACAAAAAACTTAATGAAATTAACGGAAGCAAGGAAGCCGCCAAAGTAATAGAGGTGTTCCAAGAAGGCTGGCTTAACAAAATTGAAGTTTAGTTTTTAATAATGAAACAATTACAAAGAATGAAAAATTTTGTCAAAAACTTTTTAAAATAATTTTACTATGGGATGTTTTAACCACAAAGAAAATTTTTCACAGTTACCAATAGTTTATGGAGATAATATTGTTGTAATAATAGGTGTTAGCCCTCTTGAAAGCAATCCCGATAATTTTTCACCGGGTTGCTCGTTTGTTCCAATTTCAGTTCCAATTAGGGGCAAATACAATGATTATGGCGGCATAGAAAATGTAAACAGAACACCAGCCATTGATGTTCTTGAAAACTATTTTGGGTTGGATGTTTATAAAATAGTTAATTTTGCGGAAAGAACTTGTTGCGGTTGTGAAGACCAAATGGAAAATGAGAAAGAAAAGGTGAACAAAATCCTTAATGAATTGAATAAGCACTACAATTTTGAAGAATTGAAACTTTCATACATTATGGAACACGAACAAGTTTTTGATTACCTTGTTTCAACAGGAAACCAAAAAAAGAAAGAAAAGGTGTTTTGGAGAATACCCCACAAATACATTGAAGCACTTGGGTATGAAAAAACCGTTACGGGAAAAAACAACGGGTATGAGTGCATTTGTTGGAAACACGAAACATTGCCCGAACTTAAGGAAGAATGTTATGTTTGGCTTGAAAAGGATTTTGGAAAATTTGATAAAGTATCACACACCATTTCCGAATTATGCGAAAAAATAGGATGTGATGTGCCTGAAGAGTTTAACGAAGGTTTTTTGGAAAGTTGTTTCAAAAAGAATTTAATTGACATTGAACTTGATAAGGATACGAATACGTTAGGGTATTCTTTTAGAAGAAACACTTGGGGCTATGGACTTTTTAGTTATAGAGAAGGTATGGCAATGCAAAGCAATATCCTTTCCCAATTTGGAAATTTTGATGAACACATTGACCCAAAATACATGAAAGAGGTTGTTGAAATTGCCGCCCTAATAGAATCCCTCAAACAATTGGAAATGACTTGGGGTGTAACCAACTATTACAGACAAGATGTTGACTACAACCAACACATAGGGTTTTTAAACGAATGCCTAAATGTGGCAAAAAGCAAAAAAGAGGAACACGAAGTTGAATAATAATTTATTAAATTTTTATGAATATGGAAAATAAAAACGAACAAATTACCCCAAGCCAGTATTTTGACTATCTTAAAAATGCTAAAAACACCATTACAACAGATGCCTTAAAAAATTCGTTTGAAACCTTTGTTGCACTTGCCGAAAAATACAAAAAACTTGGACAAACGGAGTCTCTTAAAAAATTATGTTTTCTTGCCGATACTTTGGTTAAGGAGGAAAAACTTATTGAAATGGGCATTACCACCTACATCTACAAGGATGTAATTGAGGACTACATTGAAAATGTTGCCGACCAAACCGTCAAGATTGTGGAACTTTCAAGGTATATGAGGGAAGTACCGGATGAACTTGTGGAAACGGTGGAAAAAACAAAGGACATTTTTGATGAACTTTATGTTGTGTTTACCGATTACACAGGCAAGGAAGAAAGGAAAGTTGAACAAGAACGCAGGGACAAAGATCCCATTTTGTTTGGGGTGTTCAAAAACCAAGCAAACGTTGCCGATAGGTTTTACTTCCTTGGCGATTGGGTTGATGAATATTGCGACCTTACACTTGATAAAATGGTTGAACAATACACTCAAGAAAAAGGACACACACCAACCAATATATCAACCATACCGCAAAACGGTGAGGAACTTGTGGCTTTGCTTAAAACCTACAAAATTGATAGCAAGAAAAACGAAACCATTGTGTTAAGTAGCAATAATGTTAACAATCTAACGGTTCCTTATTTTTCGGCATCAAACAACAAGGAGAAAAAGAAAGGGTTCTTTGAAAAAATTCGTTCAGTATTTTCCAAAAAATGATACCAAGAAACATAGACCTAACCGAAAGAGGTGACTTTGGAGAAAGAAGACTTAACCACTCTTTTGTGTTAAATGCCATCAACATTTACGACCTTTATACAAGGGACGCAATATCGTTGGGCGAGTACGAGTATATAAGCAGGTATGAAGACATTTTTGGAAAACGATACCACACAAATGAAAAAGGTGTTTTGTTTTATGACGAAAAAACCTATGTTGAAAAGTTGAAATATAATTGTGCGAGGTGTGGTAAACCAATAGCGCACTTTCCTTGGAAAAACAAAAACCTTTGCTATACTTGTGAAAGTATTGTTAAAAAGAAAGCGCAAGCATTTCCTTGGAAAGTAAACTCTTCAAACAATGTGGCTTGGGACAGGAGAAGCCAAACAAACGAGGTGTTTAATTTAAGATAAACCTATTATGAAAAATGAAGAACTTGCAATTGGTGATTTGGTTTTGCAAGCCCAATATGTTGGAAAAGATGATGGAAAGGGACACGTGTGGAAACCGGTAAAGGTAAAAAGCATACCATTTGACGAAGAAAAGTTTGTTGAACCTGTTCCCCTTTGTGAAAGCATACTTGTTCAAAACGGGTTTACAAAAGAATTTAGCCATCTTGATTCTTGTTCATCATATCGGTGCTATTACCGAATTACCGATAAAGTTATATTGTGCGATAATGGTGAATTTGGGTTTGACTTGTGTATTGAATATGAAGATTATGAATGTGGTTGGCAACAAATAAAGTTTGCCACCATTGATTACATTCACGAATTGCAACACGCATTGGCATTGCTAAAAATATATAGAAATATTGAATATTATGATTAAGGAAGATTATGTAAGTTTTGAAACAGCAAAACTCCTGAAGGAAAAAGGGTTTAAGGGGATAGGAGCACATTTTTACGATACGGCAGGAAATTTTCTTCATTTTGATGCATGGATGCGAGCACTTCCTGAAGAAAAATATGAATTTATTGAAGCCCCAACTCTCCAAATGGCGATGAAGTGGTTGAGAGAAATGTATGACATACATGTTGTTCCAAGAAAAGATTTCTTTAACGGAAGTTATACTGGAATGATATACGATGGAAGACGAGAAAATGTTTTCGATAAAGATGATTACATTGCACTTGTTGGCTATGAAACATATGAAAAAGCCTGCGATGAGGCAATTAAATATTGTCTGGAAAACCTTGTCTGACCTATGACAAAAGCGGAATATGAAGTGGTAAAAAGATGGTGCCATGTCATGTGTTTGAAACCGATGGAACAGTGCAAGAACTGTTCAATACTTAAACATTATACGGAAATTTTTGGAAAAACGGAAAAAAATAGTAATATAGATTTACATAAAACAAATAACAAAGCAATGAAATTAGAAAAAATTGATTTATTGGAATGGGGATGGCATAAAACAGGAGACCCAAGCAAACCGAAAGGCGGATTTTTGTGGGTAAATCCAGATTACCCTGAATTCTATATAATGTACGATGAATTCGAAGGATGCGCATATGTGCTTTACAGATATGCAAAAGGTGGAAGCGATGCCTATAATAGCATTGTAGAGATTTACAGATTCATGGATATCTATAAAGGATATGAACACGAACACGGTTTTGGACTTTAATAAAAAACAAAATTATGAAGTTTACTGTCAAAGACATTAAGGAAATTAACTCTGAACTTTTGAACATTAAAGTTCATTGCAACAAAGGTATTGTTTTGGACCCGTTTTTGATAAACAATCTAATTGGTGTAAACAGAATAAAAGAATATGATTTTGAAATATATTTACCCAAATACGGTATAAACCTGCAAAGACCTTACGTGTGGAAAGACTACCAACAATCCGAATACATAATTTCCATTTTGCAAGA